>Ga0209826_1000380_pt1 | contig 32547 bp, 36 predicted proteins | sample GOMGulsemesocosm_5_FD_184637 | JGI IMG/M metagenome (GOLD analysis project Ga0209826, IMG submission 184637) | Methane-oxidizing microbial communities from mesocosms in the Gulf of Mexico - GOM15C Gulf of Mexico (SPAdes) (version 2) | ecosystem: Environmental > Aquatic > Marine > Cold seeps... | reverse complement strand
CTTTACATATGATTGAAGAAAATATGACTAAGCAATTAGAAGATTGTCATGAAGCACCTTTCTACACATTAGGGCCTTTGACAACTGATATTGCACCGGGTTATGACCATATTACGTCTGCAATTGGCGCTGCAAACATTGGTTGGTACGGTTGTGCCATGCTTTGTTATGTGACTCAAAAAGAACATTTAGGTTTGCCTAACAAAGAAGATGTACGTGAAGGTATTGTGACTTATAAGGTAGCTGCTCATGCCGCTGATTTAGCCAAAGGACACCCTGGCGCGCAAGCACGTGATAATGCTATGTCTAAAGCACGTTTTGAATTCCGTTGGGAAGATCAGTTCAATATTGCATTAGATCCAGAAAAAGCACGTTCATTCCATGATGAAACTTTACCTAAAGATTCAGCAAAAATTGCTCACTTCTGTTCAATGTGTGGGCCTCATTTCTGTTCAATGAAAATTTCTCAAGATGTACGTGATTATGCAAAAGAGAAAGGTATTGCAGATAATGAAGCTTTACAAAAAGGTATGGATGAAAAGTCTAAGCAATTCTTAGATGAAGGTGCTGAAGTTTATCATAAGGTTTAATCGTTAATTGGTCTGAATGGAAGTGAGGTTTGTCCTCACTTCCATTCAGACCAATATTAGTTTTTTTGCTCTCTAACCCTTAAAAAGCTAGCAAATCTTGGAATGCCTTTTAAAGTTTTTCCATAATATTTATAAGTGATAACGTCACCAATTTTTGGTGGATATTTTCTTTGTTGATCAGAAAACCCTGAGCCAATTTTAAATTGCACTCCCTTAGCAGTTTCCACTAGAAGAGAACCAAGCAGTCCTGTATATTTTCCTTTGCCATCAAAATGTTTAATAACAGTGGCTTCAGCATCATAGTATGATTTTACTTTTAATAAATCATTGCTTCTCCCTGTTTGGTAATAGCTGTCAGCTTTATGCAGCATCAATCCTTCTGCTCCAATAGATACAACTCTATCTAATTCCTTTAATAATGCTGTTTTATCATTAAGTTGATATTGTTTTACTATTTTTAAATAGGGAGAATTAGATAAAGAGATAGTCTTTTCTAGTTCTATTAAACGTTGATTAAAGGGCTTGTTTGAATGAGGTAAATCAAACACAAAATAACGAACAGTTTTCCATTCTTTATCTATAGCTTGTTTTTTCTTAACGATGCTGAGCAATGCTTGAAATTGTTGTCGGCCTAGCCACAATTCACCATCTAAAGCCTTTGCTGGGAAGTTTTTTGTAAACCAGGCCGGAGCAGGGTATGGGTTGCCTTGTCTAGAAATTAATTGATGACCATTCCAATAAGCTCTAACGCCATCAAGTTTTTCACTTACCCAATATTGCTTTAAATCAACTTTACCTTGATAGGTTTTTGCTAGAATTAAAGCTGGAGGTATTGGGTTATCAGCATGGCTGATTGAATGGGTGAGAGATAAAAATAGGCTTAAGAGAATAAAAAGAAGGGGTGGCATAATAAAGGTGAAGATAAAACATGATGATGATTATTAGTATAGTATGTCCCTTTTTATTTGATAGCAGATTTTGTTATATGGACGCTAGCTAAGACTTTTTATATTAGCTATTTGTAGTAATAAATTTATGCTGAAAGCGATAATAAGGAGCAGCAAGCCTAAAGCTAAGCCTAATTCAAAATCCCCCTTACTGGTTTCTAGAGCAATAGCTGTAGTCATGGTGCGGGTTAAACCTTGAATATTACCCCCTAGCATCATAGCAGCCCCTACTTCACCAATGGCTCTGCCAAATCCAGTAATGACCGCGGCAAGTAAAGTGAAGCGTAACTCACTAATAATAGGGATAATCTGTTGGTAAGGTTTTGCTCCCAGCATGGTGAGAGTGCTGACTAATCGCTGGTCAGTTGACTGTACAGCGATGAGTGTCATATTCATAATAAGAGGAAGTATCAAACAGGTTTCACCTATTATTACCGCTGTTTCAGTATAAAGTAGGCCTAGATCACCCAAAGGACCTTGGCGGCTTAAAAGGCCATAGAAAATAAGGCCAATCATCACCGTAGGCATGGCCATTAAGGTATTCAGTATTTGCTGTATTAGATGTTTCCCTGGAAATTGACTGATTGCAGTGACAACACCTAAAAAAAGGCCAAAAAATGAAGCAATCAGTGTAGCAATCAGTGATATTTTTATTGAAGTCCATGCTATTTGATAAATTTCAGGATCAAACTGAATGATAAGTTGTAATGCTGAAAAAAAGGATTCTGAAAAATAATGCATGGTTTTTTAAAGAGAAGTTGCTGAATTTTCTCGTAGCCAATGGCCTGATTTCCCCCCATCTTTTTCTACTAATTGTACAGATTGAATAATCATTCCACGATCAACTGCTTTACACATGTCATAAATAGTTAACAAAGTTACTTGAGTCGCATTTAATGCCTCTATCTCAACACCTGTCTGGCCTTTAGTTTTAACCATGGTTTGACAATGAATGCGGTTGTTATCTATTTCAGGTGTTAAGTTTATTTCAACATGGGTTAGAGGAAGTGGATGGCAAAGGGGAATTAATTCAGCCGTTTTTTTGCTTGCCATTATGCCTGCAATTCTAGCAATACCTAAGACATCACCTTTTTTGTGATTACCTTGGATAACTAAGTTTAATGTTTCAGGAAGCATTTCTATATAGCCTTCACAACGGGCTATGCGATGAGTTACGGTTTTTTCTCCGACATCAACCATGTGTACTTCACCTGATTGATTAAAATGAGTGAGTTGAGTCATTTTTTTGTATAGTAGGTTTAAATTTTGTTACTCTCAATTTAAGAAAAGAATAAGCTATATTCTTGAAAGAGAGATTGTGTATCTATTTTATAGGAACTTTTGTTAATGTCGATTAAAGTCCGCTATTTTGCGAGTTTAAAAGAATCTTTAGGGCGCTCCGAAGATGAGTTGGAATTTATTAATACAATTTCAGTCATAGAGGTCTGGCAGCAGGCGAATAAAAACAAACCATTGCCAGATAATACTTTGGCTGCGGTTAATATGGAGTATGTTGCTCTTGATTGTTTAGTGAATAATCAAGATGAAGTGGCATTTTTTCCTCCAGTAACAGGAGGGTAGGTGTGCAGATTAAAATAGTAGATACTTCTTTTGATCCTTGGCAAGAAATACAAGAATTTCAATTATCAGCTGATGATATGAGAGGGAAATATGGTGCGACCAGTATTTTTGTTGGCACCATGCGTGATTTTAATGAGGGTGATAATGTTAAAGGCATGACTTTAGAGCATTACCCTGGCATGACAGAATCACAGCTAAGTAAAATTGTTTCAGAAGCAATGCAGAAGTGGAATGTTATTGATGTGTTAGTTGTGCATCGTGTGGGAGATGTTTTCCCCGATGACCCTATTGTTTTGGTTGCAGTATGGAGCTCCCATCGTGGCGATGCATTTGATGTCAGCCGTTATATTATGGAAGCATTAAAATCAAAGGCACCCTTTTGGAAAAAAGAAATATTACAGTCAGATGCGACACGATGGGTTAATAAAAATACAGATGGGTATAAAGGAAATTAATGATTCCAATTAGAGATAATGTGTTGTGCAAAATTAAACCCTATAGCAGTTGGGGATTAATACTAGTTTGTGTGGTAATTTTCAGTGCAATGAAAACGATGCCAGACGAAGTGCAGCGGCAACTGACATATTTATATGGCATGGTACCTATTCGGTATTCAAACCCAAACTGGTCAGCTGCTTTTGGATTGCCATTTGATGGATATTTATCATTCTTAACGAGTTTATTTTTGCATGGGGGCTGGCTACATCTTATTATCAATATGTGGTTTATGTGGATTTTTGCCAATAGTATTGAAAATATTATGGGTCATGGGAGGTTCTTGTTTTTTTATTTATTCTGCGGCCTATTTGCCACTTTTATTCAATGGTATTTTGAGCCTGGTTTGACAGTACCTGTTGTGGGTGCTTCTGGAGCTATAGCGGGTATTTTAGGCGCATATTTTCGTCTTTATCCTTTTGCCCGCGTTGTTATCTGGTTCCCCTTGTTCTTTTTGCCCATTTTCTTTGAGCTTCCTGCGATTGCTTTTTTGGGGTTTTGGGTCATCATACAGCTACAAAATGCGACAGCATCATTGATTTTCGATGATATTGCATTAAATGTTGCATGGTGGGCGCATTTAGGTGGATTTGCAACAGGCGCATTGATATATCCCTTATTTATAAATAATAATCAAGAATGATTTGAGCGTGAATATGAGATATAATAATGGGATTCGTTTTAAGTAAAGGTCAGGTTTGAGTCGAAGGGGGCTCAAATTGAACTTTCATATCATTTGTAGGAAATCCGCTGTTATGAATAAAGTTAATGTTGCTTTAGTAAGGTTACTCCAGTTTGTTGTATTTGTTATTTTTACATTCATGGTCTTGGCCTATTTTGGCGCAATGATTTTGGTTCCATTAGATTTAGTTGTGTTGTTCCTTAAAATATTTGGTCTAGTTGGATTAGACGGAATAATTGGAGCTGCTATTTCAGTTGTTATTGTGGCTTACTTAGGAAAGATGGTTTACTCAACACCAGGTTTGATTAAGATTATTGTTGATACAGGCCTTGATTTGGTAAATACAGGTAAAGATCGTGTAGAAGCATTTAATAAAATTGCAGAAGACGTTAAAAAATAAACTTTTACTTTTAAAAAAGGGAGGCTTCGTAATGAAGCCTCCCTTTTTTATGCCTGAAGGACAAGTATTAATTGTTGTAAAAGTTTTAGCATATAACCCTTTCTTCTCTTGAGGTAGATGGTTGTAATGTCATCAAGGAGCCTCTGATTAAGTTGGAATATACCTGCCGTTTGAGCTTGCTAAAAATAATTGGACTTGATCAGAGGTTCCTTAAGGTAAGAGAATAAGAAACATGTAGCCTTGATGTAGTGAAACGAAATCAAGGATGATTTCATCAGATAAACCTTGATTCCACATTGTTTCATCAAGGCTACAAAAGCTTAACTTAATAACATTGGGGAAGGTTGGGTTAAGAGGAAAATAGAATGAAAAAAATTTTTTGGAGAAATTATTATCAATGTAATACCAATGCCTATATATTTATACTTGAACTAAGAATCCGTCATTCCTACATGCTCTTAGGACTGAGGATTTAATAACTTCCGGAAGTTTGGCGCTTCTGTGGAATCAGAAGGCAAGTCAAAAACAGGAAGTTATTAAATCTTCAGTCCTTAGCAGGAATTTATCTGTGCAATGGATTCCCGGTTAAAGATTTCGGGCATGACGACTATTGCAGTTATTATTTTTTTGGATTGGTATAAGGGAGATGGAAAAAAATAATCATCCAATCTTACGGGTCTTTTTGTCCGTATTCAGTCGAGTGGAAACAGTTACGTAGCCAGTTATGCGCCTGTTTCTACTCGACTGAATACAAACAAAAATCCTGCCCAATATTGGACAATTATTTATTTCCAGCTCCCTAACCTTAAATAACGACCCCGTAAATATTTTGTAATAACTCTACTTCTTTTTGAAAATGATCTCGGAGTATTTTAGGCTCTAACACCTCAACATGACTCCCAAATCCACTTAACCACCAGCGCAATTCCAATGTATCGGTAAGAGTTGCTTCTAACAAAATATGATTATCATCTGCTACAGAGAGTGTTTGATCGACTGTTAAAGGCGTTTCGTATAAATGCTCAGCAATATCCATTTTAAATAAAACTTTTAATTTTATAGGTTCAGAATTTAAAGGGTAAGCAAATTGATGATCACTTTCTACATAGTTGTTCAGGTTAAATTGTTTAATTAGCTTGGCTTTTTCCTTGAGTAAAGTGGCCGATTCAAAACGGTGCAGTGCTAATTGTTTAACATTTTGATAATCCCATAGAGTGCAGATTAAATAGATAACACTGTGTCTACTGACAATACCTAAAGGATGAACTGTATATTCCGATAGCTCTTTTGAATGCCTCGGTTTGTATGTTACTTGTAATCTTTTTTCCTCTAATAAACCCTGATAAATAATGTTCTGAATGACTGGATCAATTGTTGGTTTAATTAAAACAGGCCCTCTTTCAATAACAGCAACTTTTTCAGGCCAATCTTTTAATTGGTTTGTGGTGGACTTTAAAACCTCTTTAGCACGACAAAAATAAGGCTGTAATAAATCCAACGTGGCTTGCGGCAGAATAGGGGCTAAATAAGATTCAGCCATTTCAAAAGCTAATGCAGTTACTGGCTCCATGCCAGGTAAATCTTGTACAGCCGCATGTTCCATCCAAAACCAATAGTTTTTTCTGCCTTCTGTTTTATTACTTAAAGGGAAAGGTGAAGATAATTTTAGTAAGTCACGTTGAATAGTACGAATATCAATTTCATATCCCTCATCTTCTAAAATAGATTTCAAATCAGGTGCGCTAATACTTCGTGGATAACGAGGTATTTTAGATAACATTAACCACTGCCTATATAAAGTATCAATGGAACGGCTCATAAATAACCCCAAACAGTAAAAGATTAAATTAAGTATAGGGCGTAATAAGTCGTATGGACAAATAAAATCAATTAAGTGGACTATGATTAATGTGACTATTCAGTTTGAAAACAAATAACCCGCGATAAAAGGATATTTAATGTACAAAAAAAATTCTGATTATGTGTATTCAGCTTCTGATTTGATTGTATATATGTCATCACCTTTTGCTTCTTGGATGGCTAGGTTAGCAATTGATAAACCTAGCCTGATTGAAGGTATTGAAAAAGATAAAGATGAATTGATGGGGTTGTTGGCTGAAAAAGGAAACAACCATGAATACCTATTTCTTGAACAGTTAAAGCAAGATTATGGCTCGGACAATGTTGCTGAAATAGAAGACGATAGAAAAACAGCAGGGCTATCAACACTAAATGCCATGCAAGTCGGTTATAAAATTATCTTTCAAGCTTATATGGAAAGAGATGGATTTGCAGGTTTTGCTGATTTCTTGGTACGTAGGGAAGGTCAGTCAAATCTGGGAGATTATTATTATGAAGCCTGGGATACCAAATTATCTAAATCAACAAGGCCTTATTTTTTAGTTCAACTGTGCTGCTATAGTTGGATGTTAGAAGAAATACAGGGAGTAAAACCAGAAGAAGCCGTGGTTGTGTTAGGTGATAAAAAACATGATAGATATCGAATTGCTGCTTACTACAGTTATTTCCAATCACTCAAGCAACAGTTTTTAACAAATCAGCAAAACTTTGTTACGGATTTAAAAACTATGCCTGATCCTGCTTTGTATTCTGATTATGGCGCTTGGGGAAGTTATGCCAAGCAAGTGATGGAAAATGCAGATAGCCTAGCCTTGGTCGCGACCATTAGAAAAAGTCAGATAAAAAACTTACGCGAAGCAGGCATTAATACCTTAACCGAATTAGCCAATACATCTGCAGAATATATTAAAGGCTTAGCTCCAGAATCTTTTTATAAGATTAAAGCGCAAGCAGATATTCAATTGCGGTCAAGAGGGCAAGATAAACCACTATTTAAAGTGCTAACCCAAGATAAAGGCAAAGGCTTATCATTTTTACCTAAGCATTCTCCATTGGACGTGTTTTTTGATATAGAAGGCCACCCCTTGTTAGACGGTGGGCTGGAATATTTATGGGGTGTCAGCTATCAAGATAACAATGCTGTACAAGGGAAGCAATACGCATTTAAAGACTGGTGGGCGCATACCCCACAACAGGAAAAAGTCGCTTTTGAAGGCTTTATAGACTGGGTCTATCTACGCTATCAACAAGACCCCAGTATGCATGTCTACCATTATGCTAGTTATGAAATAACAGCTATGCGTAAACTATCCACTCGGAACCAAACACGCTTAGATGAAGTAGCAGAAATGCTAAAGCAGGGTGTCTTTATTGATCTATATAAAGTGGTCAAAAATGGCCTATTGATAGGTGAGCCTAATTATTCAATAAAAAGTGTTGAGCATTTATATAGAGGTAAGCGAACAACGGATGTAGCCAATGGGGGTGAGTCAGTTGTCTTTTATGAAAACTGGCGAGAACAGGGTGGCGTTGATGCTTGGGGTAAGCAAACCAATGGCTATAAGAATTGGTTAGTAAATCCAGACCAATTTGACTGGAAAGCATGGCCTGAACTCAATGATATTCGTGATTATAATATTGATGATTGTGAATCTACCTTAGAACTGGTTGACTGGTTACGAGAGCAGCAACAACAGTCAGGTGTTGTATATAACCCTCCTGCAATTGATGAAGAAGAGGAAAAAGAACAAACTGAAAGGCAAGAACAAAATACAGAAAAACGCCAGGCATTGATTAAACGACAACAAGATTTAATTGATCAGTTTGATAACAGTGAAGCCTTACAAAATGATCCCAATGCAGAAACATTAGTCTCATTACTACACTTTTATACCCGTGAACGTAAACCACAACTTTGGGCATATTTTGATCGATTAGAAAAATCAGATGCCGAGTTATTTGATGATGATACGGTGGTTCAAAATATAACCATCACCGATAGAATCCAAGAAGATAAAGGGATTCGGTTTATTGGTACATTTTCTAAAGATCAACCAATACGAACTGATAAAGTAAGTGGCGCAACAGTAAAAGATACTGAAAGTAAGGTAAAAGGAATAAAAATAACAGAGCTTAATGAGCAAAAATCAGAAATAAGCTTTATGGTTAAGCCAGAACAAGCTGAGTTGTTAAGCGATAAAAACATTACTTTGTTTGCCGATGAAAGCTTTATAAATACTGATGCATTAGAAAATAGGCTTTGTGAAATTACGGAAGAATACTTTGATAATGGCAAGCTATCAGGAGCAGTCAACACCATTATTAATCAGGCAAACCCACAGTTTAAATTAAAGAAATCTCCTTTACCCATTAGTCGACAGCGCTACCCTGATGATCAAGAATACCTTAATGCCATTATTAGCAGTATTCAAAAAATGGACAATAGTTGTATGTGCATCCAAGGCCCACCAGGGTCAGGCAAAAGTTATACCGCTAAACATGTGATTAGTGATCTAGTTAAGCAAGGCAAACGTATTGGTATCATGTCCAATAGCCATGCGGCGATCATGCATCTTTTAAAATCAGTAACTGAAGCATTACCTGGTACTGATATAGCTAAAGTTGGTGGTTTTGATAATCAGAAAACATTTAAAGAAATTTATACAGAAGACGAGTTTCCCAATCTTTATTATCGCGGAGGAATGAGTTTTACCCAGAAACAGCCGTATCAATCTTTTTCTGTTATTGGAGCAACAGCCTATGCGTTTGTTAAAGATGTTACCCATGAAGACCCTATAGATTACTTATTTATTGATGAAGCTAGCCAAGTGGCATTAGCCAACTTGATAGCTATTTCAGGCGCGGCAAAAAATATTGTTTTAATGGGTGACCAAATGCAGTTAGAACAACCTATACAAGGCTCACACCCAGGTAATGCAGGTGCATCAGCATTGGAATTTATGTTGCAAGGCCACTCGGTTATACCTGAAGAGAAAGGTATCTTTTTGGAACGAACCTACCGTATGCATCCAGCCGTTTGTCAGCCATTATCAGACGTCGTGTATGAAGGAAAGTTAACAGCAGATAAGGAAAATCAAAACCAGGCAATTACAATTGATAATCCCGCATACATTACTCAAGAAAATGGCATCTTATCAATTCCTGTCAATCATGAAGGTAACACTCAAAGTAGTGAAGAAGAAGTTGTAATAGTACAAAAGTTAATTGCTGAACTAAAAACAGGCACATTCACCAATAAACAAGGTCAGAAAAGCCAAATTACAGATAAAGATATATTGATTGCTGCACCTTACAATATGCAGGTTAATTTACTTAAAGAAAAGTTAGGTGAAGATTTAAAAATAGGCACTATAGATAAGTTTCAGGGGCAAGAAGCACCTGTTGTTATTGTTTCCATGGCGGTGAGTGATGTGGAAGATTCCAGTAGAGGCTTAGGTTTCGTGTTTGATATTAATCGACTGAATGTGGCAATTTCCAGAGCGCAAGCATTGGCAATTGTGGTGGCTAATGAAGGGCTGGAAAATTGTCATGTGAATAGTTTGGAGCAGATGGCAAAAGTCGGTTTTTTTTGTAGGTTAAATATTTTTTAAAAATTCGGAGTAATGAAATGACAAAGAAAGAGTTTATTCTTAAACAAATAGCAAAAACAAATAAGAAAAATGATGAAAATTATGTTGTAACCCGTCTTTGGCATAAGCTAGATAGACTGGATCTTAAGATGATAACTCAGCAACATATCACTTTAATAAATGGTCGAGCATTAACTGATGTTTTTTTTCCTCAGATTGGGCTACATATTGAAGTTGATGAGTCTCATCACTTTTACAGCAAAAGTGAAATAGAAATTAAGAATGGAAAGATGAATAATGAAGATATTATGGAGTTATTTGAAATGCGAGGGCTGAGGGATAAAGATATTCAACGGGAAGCAGATATTACCAATGCAACTGGTCATGAAGTACAAAGAATTATTGTTTGGAAACAATCTATAGAAGAAGTTAACAAAAGAGTTGATGAATTAGTTGATTTGATTAATCTTAAAGTGAATGAAAAAGGGAACGCTGGTGAATTTGAAGAATGGGATATAGAAGCAGAATATAATCCACAGACTTATATTGATAAGGGGAAAATTTTAGTAGAAGATAATGTTGCTTTTAATCGAATTTATGACGCGTGTAATTGTTTTGGTCATGATTATCTAGGATACCAAAGGGGTTTTGCAAATCACCCTAAGGATGATACTAAAATGATTTGGTTTCCCAAGTTATATGAAAACTCAGAATGGGAAAATAGTATTTCTAATGATGAAGAAACCATTTATGAAAAAAAGAATGGTGATCACGGGGAGCATGAGGAATACTTTAATAACATTGCATTAGTTAATAATGATAATAAAAAGGAAAGAATAGTTTTTGCCAGAGTTAAGGGGGTATTAGGAGATACGATGTATCGTTTTAAAGGGGTTTATAAGTTAAATGTAGATAAATCTAAGAATGATGGTCGAGTTATTTATGAGCGAGTAAGTAAAGAGGCTAAAACATACCCAAATGATAATTAAAATACATAATATGCTCTTTTCTGGATTTGGTTCAATAATATCTTTGGGATAAATACCAATAATAGCCGACCGATAATATGTATTTACATAACATTACAAAGAATGGTTGGCTTAAGAGTGCTGTGAGCTGGTGTCATGCTATTGCTCCTTTAATTATGGTTCCAAATCCCAATAAGAGTATCATCAAGAAAACAAATTTTCTTTGAGTAGACGGGGCTGCAGGGTTCCAGTTATTTATTCGTATCGCTAACTAAATATTCCGTTTGCCTTGAGGATTGTCTAACACAGTACGTGCAAAAATCATTTTTTGGTTTTTATAATCAGTCCAGTTGCATCCGAATCCTGTTCCTGGTCTAATAATTGCGACAGTGAGTGGAGCGCAATTATTCGATAAATAGAGTGCTTGATAGCTTGCAAAGCCTTCAGCATAAATATAAAAAAAGGTTAAATCTTGTGTTGTTCTGAAAAAAGCTGCGGCTCCATTACGAACAGTTTTAACTATTAACGGAAACATAGCCTTAATTAAAGCAAAACAAGCCTAGGTATTGCCTGTCCATCAGCAAATAAAATGGCATTTTGTTGAAAATCTACCCCTAACTGACAAGCATCACCAAATGAAATACCTATTAATAAAAGGCTTTTCTCATACTCCCATTTTCCAGTGGGATCAATTCCTAGTCCTTGGTAATTGATGTAAGAGGTAGCCGATAATATTTCGCATAATCCAGTGTGTGCTTTTGCATTTAATTCAGGAGAATTGATTTGGCTATAAGGGTTATATGCAGATATAAACGTGGCTGAATTCATACCATGTTTTTGATATAAATTATGAAGAGCTGCTGACTTTTGATTGACTTTGAGTTCAAAGTCTTTGTTAGCATCAAGCACCTTATAATGTGTATTTTGATAGGCGGCTATTAAATTATTGGTCATAAGCATGAGATAAGTTTTACGGCCTTATATGTCGTAATAGGATTGTATGATAAACCCTAAGCAAGTTTGAATATACTTTAGAAAGGGTCTCAAATATGAGTAATACAGCAGTAATTTTAAAACCAATTAATGAGTTATTTTCAGAACATTTCTTTTTAACGTATTATCAAAAAGGAGACAGTTGGAAAAGGTGCCAGGTAAAAGAATTACTTAATGATATTTTAGGTTTTTGTGATAAAGAAAATAAAGCAGATAATGAATTTTACTATTTACAGCCTATTGTTTTAAACAAGCGTGGGGTTAAGTGGGAAGTGTTGGATGGAAAGCAACGATTAATGACAATTTTTCTTATAATGGAGTATCTAAATAGACGGTATTCAAAAAAATTTAGAAGAGAAGTTTTTACTCTGGAATATCGACATAGCAGTGCTAGGACAGAGTATTTATTATCGTTAGGATATAAGAAAACTGATTATTTTGAATTTGTGAATATGTACGAAAGCTTTGATGAGATAAAAAAATGGTTTGAAAATCATATGAGTCGAATCAATGATTTTGAATCTATCTTTCTTTTTAAAGTGCAGTTACTTTGGTGTGAAATAAATGTGACTATTGATGTAGAAGCAGCTTTTAGTCCTCATCATATAAGTTAGTACAGTTGACTATTAGCTTTGTATTGAGACTTTATTGAAGATGATATGACAACCTCACTTGCAAAGGAGAGCCTGTAGCAGAACCGAGAACATGTGCTTGCATGGCAAGGTCATAAGCATCATCTTCACTTTTATTAAAATAGTTGACCAAAATGTCTATCACAAGTTGAAACTTAGTAATCTCATCATTTATAAAAATAACTTCACAAAGAACAGGAGGTTTAACAGTGGTCACGGATGGGGTAGCGATGGTTGAAAGTGTCATGATAGTGTTCCTTTAAGTATTTTTCCAAATTTCAATAAGGGTGTCCTTAAGGAGACAAATTCTGTTTGGGTAGTAGGCTGGCCAGCATGATTCTAGTAATTTACTTGCATCATTAATTAAATATTTTGGTTTGCCTTGAGGGTTCTCTAATACTGTACGTGCAAAAATCATTTCTTGTTCGGTAAAATCCGTCCAGTTGCATCCAAACCCAGTTCCAGGTCGGATAATTGCCACTGCGAGTGGAACGCAGTTATTTGATAAATAGAGTGCTTGAAAGGTTGACAGACCTTCGGCACAAATATAAAGAAGACTAAAACGTTCTGCGCCATGGTTATCGTCTAAATCAGTATGGCGTTGAAAAACTATCCATTTGGCAAAAGGCTTTTTTATCCAAGATTGATATTTATTTGGGTTTCCATTATTAACTGTTGCTTCTCTAGGAGTCCAGCCGTTGGGACTAAGCTCTTTTTCATTAACATCAATTGATAAAATAGCTTCATATCCTAAGAACCCTGAATTAAGCAGATTATTATCTAGTTCTGTACTGTTATAACCATAATCAACATAAATAAAACTGTAAAAATTCCCAGATAAATGGGCTATAGGGGTTCCATCAAAACCAGAGGAAGGGTAGAAAAGTGAGTTTTTTAGCAGCTCTTTTATTGGTGGTAATGAATGGGGCTTTTCACTGTTTGCATTCATTAGCCAGTCGGGAGCTTCAGTTATAGGTAAGTTTGTAATCATTTTATTGTCTCTCTCTTAGTTATGTCTTGATGGTGTATATGTGCTTACAATAGTTATCCATGTTATGGAAATTCGCTTCTTATCTACATTAGATAATATGATACAAAAGATGAGAGACAAACAGCGTCGCAATATATAGAAAAGTCTATTTTTTACATTGTTTCTATTTAGTAGCTAAAGGCACAATTAAAATTATTTATACGACATTTATTGTCGCATTTAATTGGCATAATAAAACTCTATTTTCTGAAGGAGAACAATATGCCAATGATTATTGATCCAATAGATGCTATTGCCCGTAAAAAACAGCGTACTGTTTTATATGTCACATTTGTCCCCCTTAACGATAACGCTTATTTTGATGCTGAAGGTTTTGATTGGGAGAATTGCGAGACCAGAAAACGAGTGATTAATTGGTTAGAATTAAATAACATTAGCTATCGATTTTGCCAGTTTTTTTTGGAAGATGGTGTGCTGGTTTGTCCTTATCTAGGACATATTTATCTGGATGTGCCTTTTCATCGAGAAAATGCCGAATACAAAAAATTAGAGAATTATTTTGAAAACCCTGATGGTTCGATGAAAGATGAAACAGTACGCTTTTGTTATCTCCCATTAAAATCTGCGATGAAAAATGCCCATCATGATGATCCTGAATATTGGGATAACTGGTAATGACAGGAACGTGTATGGAATAACTTCCCGAAATTATAAGGTAGGATTTTTGTTTCAGGTGAAATAATCTCATGAGGCGCATAGCAAGCTACGCAACGAGTAGGATCATTTCACCTGGAGCAAAAAGACAAGTTAGAAATCGGTAAGTTGTTTCATGCACGCTCCTTAGTAAATCTAAATTTTTTATGGGTATTATTTTATGAAAATTGCATTCTGCTCCGATATTCATGCGCACCGTTATGACCAAGCTGCCGATATAGACGCTTTAGTTAAGCATATTAATCAGTTGACTGATTTGGATGGCTTTTTATTTGCAGGTGATTTATCTCATCACACTGATGAAATACAGACTTTCTTATCCAGTATTACTTTGAAATGTCCAAAATTATGGATTCCAGGTAATCATGATCTTTGGGTGATTGATCAGGAGTCTGATAAGGATAGCTCTGACTATCGTTATAATCAGATTTTCCCCGAAATATCGAATGCTTTAGGCTGGCATTATTTACCTTCTGAGCCTTTCTTCTTTAAACAAAGTAATTGTGTGGTTATTGGCAGTATCGGTTGGTTCTCTGGTGATGGATTTAGTGAATGGTTTGATGATGAAGCTGATGAGCGCAATGAACAATTGGCTATTAACTTTGCTAATGATCTGGATAAACAATTAGAACAAGTAAATGACGGGGATAGAGTGGTTTTGGCGATTCACCATGTTCCCCATGCAGAATGTATTCCCGAAAAAGCACGTTTTCAAGGGCGAGTGAATCAGTATATTCAGGCGGTATTACCCAAATATCAAGATAAAATTGAACTGGTGATTCATGGTCATTACCATGCCCGATATGAGAAAACTGTTATTGAAGGCATTAACTATGTTGCCCATCCTTTCGGTTATCCTCAACAACATGACAGCGTTGAAGATGGGGTTAAAGTGATTGAGTTTTTGAAATGAGTGTGAGATTTTAATGAACTATTATCATTTGTAACAGCCTTTTGGGGCCTTAGTTTTATAGATTTAAAATGTTTTTAAAATCTCGCTCACCATGCAAAATACGGATTATTTCAATCCCCGTTTTTGAGGGTCTGTAAAAAATTAGATAGTTATCTACTGTAAATTTATGCAATCCACAGTATTCTTCTTGGCAAACCCCCAGACCTGGTGAACAGGCTAATAATTCACATTTTTGCTTTAGTATTTGCAAATATGTGGAGGCCATTTTTTTATTATCTTGCGCTATAAAATTCCTAATTTCTTTTAAATCTGACCGAGCAAGTGACGTAAACTTAAGAGTACTCATAATATAGAATATTGTTTTAAGTTTAAAAGTTAAAGCAAATTTTTAAAGGCTTCATCGCTATCTATTAATTTCCCTTCATTAGCTTCAGTAATGCCATCCATTAAGTCACGTTGAAGGGCTTCTAGCTTAAGTTTTTGATAGGCTTGGAAGTCACTTTCTGAAATAACAACAGCAACGGGGCGACCTTTTTTCTCGATTGTGACTGGTTCTCGTTGAGCTGTATCTAATAAAGCACCGAAGTGTGTTTTAGCTTTTGTAGAAGGCATTGTTAGCATGGGTACAACTCCTTATTAATTAAAATGATCATATTGATCATTATGGTTTCTTTTAAATATATTCACAAGAAAAAACGTATGTTCAAAAATGGTCTTTTTAAGGTGAACTTATAAATAAGCTTGTTACATTAATGATAGGTAAGTATTATTTTTCTTTTAGTTGTATTTAGTTATGATACTGATGAGGTTTGTTATTACCAACAGGGCAGATCAAACAATCTAAATCACCCCCTTTTATAATTTGAATGCAGACGTTTTTATTATTTCGTCTTTTAGGACGAATGGAATAGAGTTTTCTGAACCATTTATTGGACTTACGCCAATGTTTTTCTTTTCGGGTGTGTTTGCGATTGATTTTCCCCGCTAGGTTTCTATCTGTAGCTTTGTTGTAGATTGACATTGATTTTCTCCAGTTAAAAATAACCTGAAGATGTCTAGTTCAAAATAATGGAGAGTAACTTTAGTTTTCATATTTTATTAAATGGATTCAATTAGTTTAATTTGTAAAGGGTATTCGTTTGTTTTAAGTTCTGACTGTGCTAGTGAACGTTTAGTTTCAGCGATATCTTTTGGGTAAATACCTGCAACAATATTTCCTGTCATATGTACTTCAAAGGCTAGCTCATAAGCTTCATCTTCAGTTCTATTAAAATAACCAACCAAAATATCAATAACACATTGAAAGGTACTGGTGTCATCATCAAGGATCATCACTTTATATAAGGGTGGTTGTTTTAAATTGGGTTTACTGGGGGTGATAAGGGTTTTAGTCGACATGCTTTTCTCCCGTTATTGTTGATTAAGGCTTGAAATACCGTGATTAATTAACTTATCAACTAGCTCAGGTATTTTGTTAACGGCTGTCTCTTTGTGCCAAGTGATATGATCCTGCACATCATCCATCTCGGGAGAGATCAAAATAATGGGAGTTCCTCGCATGACATGATTAAGTAATCCAGCTGCAGGAAAAACTTGTAAAGAGGTGCCAATCATTATTAATAAATCTGCTTGTTTGGCAATTTTACAAGCAGGGGAGAATTCAGGTACGCTTTCACCAAACCAGACAACATGTGGTCTTAATTGGCTGTTCAATTCACATTTATCACCTATAGCTATATCTTTATCCTCCAGATCATATAAGAGATGCTCATTAGCTGTACTTCGTGCTTGCATAATTTCACCATGAAGATGCAGTATGTTTTTTGAACCTGCTTGTTCATGTAAATTATCGATGTTTTGGGTAATAATATTAACCTGAAAATGATCTTCAAGTTTTACTAGAGCAAGATGGGCTGCATTCGGTTGAGCCTCTCTAACTTGCTTTCTGCGCAGGTTATAAAAATGTAATACTTTTTCCCGATCCTTTTTCCAGGCGGAAAGGGTAGCGACTTCGTGAACAGGAAATTCTTCCCATAATCCACCTGTATCTCGAAAAGTATGTAAACCACTTTCAGCACTGATGCCAGCACCTGTAAAAATAACAATATTTTTTCTGTTTGTAATCATAATAAATCCTCATAATATGAGGCTATGATATAAAATATAATCGACAAATGGTGTCGCAATAAACCAATTAATTAAGCTTTTGTAGCCTTGATGAAACAAAGTGTAAGGGAGCTGGAAATAAATAATTGTCCAATATTGGGCAGGATTTTTGTTTGTATTCAGTCGAGTAGAAACTGGCGCATAGCTGGCTACGTAACTGTTTCCACTCGACTGAATACGGACAAAAAGACCAGTAAGATTGGATGATTATTTTTTTCCATCTCCCTAATCAAGGTTTATCTGTGACTCCTCCTTGATTTCGTTTCACTGCATCAAGGCTACAGTTTTTTCAACCTTTAAGCTGTGAATTATTAGCGTTTACCTGAACTGGAATAACTTGGATAATGTCATCTGTTTGTATTTTACTTTCTAGTTGCCACTCAATAGCCGAAAGCAATCGAGCCGAATAGAAATTAGGATCACCAGATAAAATTAATAGCTTATCATTTGTCAGTTGATGGTTACTCCAGCTTAAAACCTCTTCAAAACAATGTCCCTCCCAAAGCGCAAGTTCAGTCGGGTAGTATTGCCTATATTGTTCTTCACATAAGTGACAAAAATACTGTCCTGTTAATAGCTGTTTTGTTACCTCAACATCATAAAAATTAACAATATCAACCATGCTTTCATCGTGAGATGAAAAATCGGCAAGTTGATGTACTGTTAATTCGGCATAATTTTCCGTAATACTCCATTGCAGTGTTTTAATAATGCCTGATAAATTGAAAGAAATTTTGTCTTTTACTTGAATGATATTACAAGGTGGATTATTAAAACGGTGTTTATTGATTGATAACCACCTTATAAATGCATTGAGTACAAAATGAGTATTCATTTGAATGATTAAGATTGTAATGCAATGATTTTGAAAGGCGCTGTTTTTTGTTGTTTATAGATATTTTCCCACGCAGCAAGAGAAAATAAATTGGTTTGGGTAGAGCCGCCTACAACAGACCCTCTTAAAATTAATAGTTTGTCTGGTGTTAACTGCTCATTACTCCAATTTAATATATTTTCAAAACAATGCTTTTCCCATAGGACTAATTTTGTTGGGTAATATTGTCTTTTATTTTCGTTTTCAAGATAGCAATCACAAATGGTGCAATAATATTCACAGGATGTTGAGCGTGCAACATTGACATCAAAATCAATTAGGAACATGCATGGAATAACTTCCCGAAATTATTCCATGCATGTTCCTTAGCTCAGGAGTAAAAAAAATATCATTATTGATAAACAATGCGACAGATGAAGACCTATAATACAAACTAATTGTATTTCAGAAAGTTAATGAAAAAGGCCTTTTATTAAGCACGACTTAATATGTCGCTTAGATAATATATATTGCCTATTTTCTAAAATACATTTATTAAAGCCAATGATGCACGCTATAGATTATGTTCCCTACCTAGAAGGTGATATTGAATCAGAAGACCTAACGGTCAAACAAAAACAACAACTTTTTACATTAAATAAAGTTCTGACACAATTGGAACTAGATATAAAACAACAAGCTATTTTATTAATTGCTGAATGCAATCGTAAACTTGGGGATAGTCATCGATGGCTAGAAGAATATGAAATTGAGCTAGAAGTTAGTTTTTGGTTAAAACAATCAGATCCAGCTTTTGATGATGATAAAGATAATATTTTGCTTGCTCTGACTGAACTATTGAGTCCATGTGACTTTTCGCATGGTGTAGCAGATGGGATAAATCATAATGAATTTCAAAACTGGGAATGGCATCCCTTAAAAGATGAATTCCACTGCTGGTTATATCATTGCCTATATGATCATTCGCAAGGTATGGACTGGGCTAATATGTTAAGAATTGGAAATATATGGACGGATATACATTGTAGGCTACAGAACTTTATCAATTTAGAAGATGATAGTTAAAATTAACTATACTGAATGACAGTCTATAAATAGAACGGCAAAACCATAGTGGCATGTTCAGCAATAATAAGGGAATCAATGTTTAATTTATCAAACACATTAGTAATAGGTATTTCGGCAACAGCTCTGTTTGATTTAAAAGAAGCTGATCAGGTTTTTCGAGAAAAATACGCTGAGGATAAAGATACAGCCATCGTAGAATACCGTAAATACATGCTAGAAAGAGAAGATGAGTCACTAGAAGATGGAACAGGAATGCCATTAGTTAAAGCACTTCTTGAATTAAATAAATACCAGCCAGAAGATGAAGATCCTTTGGTTGAGGTTGTAGTTATGTCAAGAAATAGCCCCGAGACGGGTATTCGAGTGCTACAAAACATTAGGAATAGACAACTTAAAATATCCAGACATGCTTTTACAGGTGGAGAGTCGGTTGTTGATTATTTGGATGCTTTTGATGTGGATTTATTTTTAACCACAATGGTTAAAGATGCTCAAAAAGTGATTGATGGAAAAACCTGTGCCGCTGCTATTTTAAAAGACCCACCGAAAGCACCTAAAAGTTTACCCGAAGGGCAGGTCAGAATAGCGTTTGATGGCGATGCTGTTTTGTTTGATGAAAGCAGTGAAATAGTTTTTAAAGCAGAAGGCTTAGATAAGTTTTGTGAAACTGAGGACGAACAACAAAATGAGCCCATGCAAGAAGGGCCTTATGCAGCACTGTTAAAAAAAATATCAAGATTACAAGAACGCTTGCCTTTTAGTGTTGAATCGTCACCTGTACGTATTTCAATAGTCACAGCCCGAAGCGCACCCGCTGAAATGCGAGTGATTAAAACTTTAAGACACTGGGGCGTTTATGTAGATGAAATATTCTTTTTAGGTGGTTTGGAAAAAACTAAAGTATTAGAAGCTTTCCATCCACATATATTCTTTGATGATCAGGAGTTGCATATTGAGAATGCCGCTAAAGTGGTTCCTTCTGGAAAAGTGCCTTATGCAAGTTCATCGATATTAAATAAAGTGTAAAGAAAATTAGTAAGTTTAGCGCATTTTTAATACAAAAAATTGAGCGAAAAAAACCATAATATGAATCTTAAATGTTTTGGAAATGGGTTAAAACATGTCCCATAGGGATAAGTTTAAAATATTAATAACCATTGCCAATATTTTTACTAAATATAAATCTGAGGCAAAAAAAAGGAGGGTGAAAACCCTCCTTTTTCAGTTTATACCTTAAAGGGTATTTGATTACATGTCTGTTCTTTTATAGGCAACTCGACGGTTATGAGCTCTACCTTCAGCTGTATCGTTTGTACTAACAGGAACTGATTCACCAAAACCTTTAGTTGTTATACGTGAAGAGTTAATGCCGTTATCAACAAGGAGTTGTTTAACACTTTCAGCTCTTTTTTCGGATAAGCTTTGGTTGTATGCTGCTGCACCACTATTATCAGTGTGGCCTTGAATTTCAACAGTTAATTCAGGATTGTCATTTAATACCTGAATAGCATTGTTAAATGTGTTTTCATACCCAACTTTGATGCTTGATTTATTTGTGTCAAAAAGAACGCCGTGGAATGCCCAGCAGCCATCTTTATCAACAATGGCGCCTTTAGGTGTGTTCGGGCATTGGTCTTGGCTATCTAATATACCGTCACCATCGCTGTCTTTTTCTACAGGTACTGGAATTGAATGTTCAAAAAAGACTTTAGATACAAAAGCAGACATACCTGCACTTGATGCTATTTCATCCGCTGTTGTTGAAAATCCACAGCCAGAAGTATCGACCATGCTTTGTAAGAATGCTTGGCCACTTTGCTCTGCTTCGTTACCAACCCAAACAGTATAAACACAAAGTTTATCACCATAAGTTTCTTTCAGTGTTTCAATTGCCGGGACAGGCGATAGCTCATAGTTATGGCCATCACTTAAAAGTAGAACTGCAATATTACCTGGAGCAGAGCTAAGGTCTTCATTTGCTGCTGTAAAACCAGAGGCTACAGGAGAGCCGCCACTTGAACATTCTAATGAATTAATAGCTTCGTTAAATGATGTTGATGAATGACTTTGTACAGGCTGGTTTAATTTTGTAAACCCCCAGTCTAAACATGAGCCGTAACCAAAACTACGAAGGCCAGATGATAAAGTTATATTAGGAATGGTTTGATTCATTCTATTTAATAATTCTTTTTCAACTGAAAGCTTTGATAGGCCTGAAAAACCAGTGCCATCATAAATTTCGCCAGTAGATGATGATGAATCAACAATAGCAAAAACAGTATTCTTTTTTTGTTGTAGTTCGCCTGAACTAACCAAGCCATTTAAGTCATTTGCTTGAAATGGTTGGAAAGTTGTAATGGAGTGAGTGGCACACCCAGATAATGCCATAGTGGCTAGGGTTGTCACTTTTAATAGATTTTTCTTCATATTTTTTCCTTAACGTTTAAATTTAGGGGTAAATGGTTAAAAATAACAGGTACGAGTCTTTTAAGCAATACAATTCAATCGCTTATTTGAGCATGGTTTTATTAACCTAAGCTGAATAATTATATTACTTGAGTTTGATTTGTGTTTCTGATTGTATTGACTCTAGAGTAGCCACAATAATTCTACAATTTGTTTTTGCATCTTCAAGAGACAAGAGGGCAGGTTTGTTATTAAGGACACAATCACTAAAGTGCTCAACCTCCAAACAAAAATGATTGGCAAGCTCTAGTGTTTCTTGCTTTTGCTGACCAGCTTCTGTCCACCATGAAATAATGGGAGTTTCAGCTTGCTTAGCCCAAACATTATGGCATTTTAATCCCCCTTTGGTACCTATGACTTCATATTCTGCCCGACGGGCATGTTCAAAACCAAAGTCAAAATGAGCATATTTTCCATCACCAAAATCAATAATACCGTTACAACTAATATCAGCGCCACTAGCAATATGTTTGGCCATAGCCGTCACCGCAACGGCTGATTCATTATAAAAAGGCAGCCTAGCGGCATGAATGGCATAACAACCTATATCCCACATAGCACCACTTCCATTTTCGATGGTGTTATCAATACGGTATTCGCGCGCTGGTTGCATAAGATAAGAAAAACACGCACGCACTGAGCGAACTTCACCAATGATTCCTGAATCTATAATTTCTTTTACACGCGTATGTTGTGGGTGGAAGCGATACATAAACCCTTCCATCACCGTTACATTATGTTTTTGTGCCGCTGCTTCAATGGCTTCAATATCGGCAACTTTAAGAGCCATGGGTTTTTCACACAATACATGTTTTCCGTGTTCAATGGCACGCAATACCCATTCCGCATGTTCTTTGTTCGCTAAGGGGATATAAACGGCTTGTATATTGTCATCTTTAAGTAATAATTCAGGGCTGTCATAAATAGTGACATTCTTTTGTTCTGGCGCATATGTTTTTAATGTTTCAGCCGCAGCTCCTGCTCTTCGGCTAGCAATGGCAATAAGTTCACTATTTTCTGCGGCGACAATCGCTGGCATTAATTGTTGATTAATACGCGCCGCACCTAATATGCCCCAGCGTAATTTTGTATTGTCATTCATAACTAATCCTTAATATTGGAAATAATGCTAACCACTGCATTGATTAAAAAGTTTAGATCATCCTTATCTATTATATAAGGTGGCATCAGGTAAATTAAACGATTAAAAGGACGCACCCAAACACCTGCTTCTACAAACTGTGGTTGTATGGTTTGCATATCAACTGCTTGGTGTAACTCTACCACGCCTATTGCCCCAAGAATACGGGCTTCTTTAACATGGGGGAAGTCTTTGCATTGATCTAAACCAGTAGATAAAAGTTGTTGTATCTGTGTAATTCGATCTTGCCAAGGGGAGTTTAATAATAAATTTAGACTGGCTAATCCTGCGCTACAGGCTAAAGGGTTAGCCATAAAGGTCGGGCCATGCATAAATACCCCAGGTTCACCTTCACTAATTGTTTGAGCTATAGCGAGAGTCGTTAAGGTTGCCGCTAAAGTCATATAACCACCAGTTAATGCCTTGCCAACACAAAAAATATCAGGTTCTATTGCGGCATGTTCACAAGCAAATAATTTACCTGTACGACCAAAACCTGTAGCAATTTCATCTAGTATTAACAATACATTGTACTGATCACAAAGTTTACGGGCTTGTTTTAGATAATCGGGAGAATAAAATCGCATCCCTCCTGCACCTTGAACAATAGGCTCTAGGATAAGAGCGGCAATCTGTTGATGATTGGTTTCTAGTTGATTTTGTAATGAACTTATATCCTTGTCAGTACAAGGTTGGTTAAATTCACAGTTTGGTGCATCAGCAAAAAACTGTTGAGCTAAAGTGTCTGAAAATAAACTATGCATACCATTAACAGGGTCACTAACTGACATGGCGCCAAAAGTATCACCATGATAGCCATGGCGAATAGTCAGCATTTTCTGCTTTTGAGGTTGGTCTTTTGCATACCAATATTGAATAGCCATTTTCATAGCCACTTCGACGGCAACAGAACCTGAATCAACAAAAAAAACTTTATTTAAAGAATGTGGTGTGACCTGGACTAACAATTCAGCTAAATCAACGGCTGGCTGGTGAGTTAATCCTCCAAACATAATGTGAGACATATCCTTAAGCTGATTAGATATTGCCTGATTTATAACCGGGTGGTTATATCCATGAATAGCACTCCACCAAGAGGACATACCATCAATTAATTCATGCCCGTCAGCTAGCTTAATCCGAACACCCTGAGCAGATTGAACAGGAAAAATAGCTTGGTTTGAGTTTGTTGCACTATAAGGGTGCCATACATAATCTCTGTCGCGTTCAAGTAAGTTGGCAAAGTTTGTCATTTTTGTTAAATTTTCTACGAAATTATTTGAGCTAGCGTATTTATAGATTTGAGAAAAAATCTTGCTTAAGTTTTTTTGATAATCTGAAATTGAGTTTATCAGCGTGATATAGAATATCCTCTATCTCATCCTTACTTAATAGGTTGTGTCGATAATTAAGTAATAAAACCCCCAGAAATCCAATGATTTTAATTCCCATGCTTTTTGCTATTTTTCTCCCTTTTTTCTCATCAACTAATAAGATTAATGATCTCTCCTTAGCTAAAGCCAAGGCTTCAGACTCACCAAGGTCCAATATATCGTCAAGTAATTCTAAAAGCTCTGTATCTTTACATTCAATAATCTCAAACAGAGAGTTGTCTATTATCGCTTGTTGAATATAATCTTCTTTAGTAGCTAATTCTTGTATTACTCTTTTAGGAATGAATACTTTTTCAAATAAGTGTTCAAGTAATGCAAAATGATTAAGTTTAGCCAGAATAATCAAGCTTGAGGTGTCGCTGATTATTGTTGTTTTGTTCATGATAAGCTATCGACAACATCCATTTCATCATCTAAATCATAGTCGAGTAAAGGGATGTTAAGCATGTCTAGCAGTTTGCTAGTTTCTGCATGGGTTTTATCTAATGAGCGAGATAGCTGACCTAAAGATAAATCACCTGATTTAAATGCCTGAATTAGAATCCATTTTTTTAAACCTAAATCAAATACCTTATCATCCAGAGCTGTTGCAATCGCGATAGGTTTACCTCTTTTTGAAATAAGTAAATATTGATGGTCTTCAATGGTTTTACTGATAAGGCCTGGGTTTGCTTTGATTTCTTTGATGCCTGCCATTTGCATGCTAATCACCTTGTGGGTACTTAAGTGGGTACTATAGCATGTGATGGTGATCATTTTTCAGTTTTAGGAATTGCTTTGATAAAAGGTCGTGTCTAGATTATTCAGAGAGTACGTAATGGTACGCTGTCATGCCAGATTGTAACTCTTTCATATAATCAAATATCTTTGATATTATCTATAGATTTCTATAGAATCCAACAATATTTTACTGAATCAAATGCTTGATGAAATCAAAGATAAATAAAATAAAAGCAGTCGATTTTTTCTGTGGTGGCGGAGGTATGAGTTTTGGCTTGCAACAAGCTGGGATTGATGTCTTAGCAGGTATTGATTATGAAGTTGCATGCAGAAAAACTTATGAAGCCAATATTACAGGCGCAAAATTTATCCATGCCGATGTTTTTGAATTAAAAGAAGTCGAGTTAGAGACCTCTTTAAACTTAAAAAAAGATGATGATAACCTGATTCTTATTGGTTGCAGTCCTTGTCAGTTCTGGAGCATCATCAATACAGATAGAAATAAATCAGAAAAATCTAAAAGTTTATTGGTTGAATTTGAGCGCTTTGTAAAATACTTTAATCCAGGTTATGTTGTTGTAGAAAATGTACCTGGGGTTTTACGTCGAAAAAAAGAAAGTGGTTTGGAACAGTTTATTAATTGGTTAGAGTCAAATCAATATAATGTCCATTTTGAAATACATAACACGCGGGATTATGGCGTGCCTCAAAATAGAAAACGATTTACACTTGTAGCCAATAGAATGGGTGAGAAAAAGGTTTTTCCAAAAAAATCTAAGCAACAAAAAACGGTTAGCGATGTCATTGGGGTGAAAAACGGATTTCCTAAAATCAAAGCAGGTTTTCGAGATGACACTGGTTTTTTACATTCTGTTCCGAATATTCAGCCACTTACTTTAGAGCGCTTAAAAAAAGTAAAGCATGATGGTGGGAATCGGCTAGACTTTGCGAATGATTCTAAACTTCAGCTTGCATGTTTTATTGGTAAAGATAACTCTTTTAAAGATACCTTTGGACGGCTTTGGTGGAATAGACCTGCCCCCACAATAACAACAAAATTTTTTAGTGTCTCAAACGGACGGTTTGTTCATCCAGATGAAGATAGAGCGTTATCATTGCGAGAAGGTGCAACTTTACAGTCTTTTCCTCAAAGTTATAAATTTTATGGCTCTAGCCATGCATCAATTGCAAGACAAATAGGAAATGCGGTGCCGCCTGAATACGCTAGAAGAATTGGCTTGGCAATTATCGAAAATATAAAACATGGCAAATTTTAAAACCAGAGCAAGAACGCTAGATTTATTAGGCCGACAACAAATTGCAGGTATTCCTACTGCAATCAATGAATTGTTAAAAAATGCACATGATGCCTATGCAGATAAAGTAGATATAGATTATTTTAGACTCAAGAAATTATTCGTTCTACGAGATGATGGCGTAGGTATGACAAAAAAAGATTTTGAAACCCGATGGCTAACACTGGGGACAGAATCTAAGGTTATTAATAGAAAATCAACGCCGCCGCCCATAGATAATTCCAAAGAACCTAGAATTGCCACAGGTGAAAAAGGAATAGGACGATTGGCAATAGCATCAATAGGAAAACAGGTGCTTATTGTCAGTAAAGCAAAAAAACAGTCTGGTATCACTGTTGCCTTGATTAATTGGCAAATTTTTGAGCTTCCAGGACTGAACCTAGAAGATATTGTTGTTCCTGTTAATACATTCTCATCATTACCCGATAGTAATGATATTAACACTATGAAAAATCAGTTAATAGTATCCATAGACAAACTCTTGATTCAGGATGATATTACGCAAGCAGAGCATGATTCAATAGCCTCTACAATCAATGGTTTTGATATTTCTCCCAAACAACTCAATAAACAGCTAGTAGGCAACTTTTCATTAGAGGAAATAGACAGTGGCGGAACTTTCTTTTATGTTTCCCCAGTTGATGAGGTATTAGATTTTGATATTAATAGAAGTCGAAATTCAAACGATGCGACAAAAATAGAAAAAATGTTAATGGGTTTTCATAACACTATGACCCCAGAACACCCTAAGCCTATCCTTGATATTGTTTTTAGGGATTATAAGAGTCTTGATGATACCTATACTGATGTCATAGACAAAGAACACTTTTTTACTGAGGGTGATTTTGACTTGGCTGATCATCATTTTAAAGGGCAGTTTGATGAATTTGGTCAATTCAAAGGGATGATCAAAATTTATCGTGAGAAAACATTCGATCATATTGTTAACTGGCGAGCAAATAATTTTAATAAAACTAGGTGTGGAGCGTTTGAAATAAATTTTGCATATTTACAGGGTAATAAAAAGGAATCTATTGTAGATATTGAAAACCATGCTCGAATTAGCGCCAAAGCTATTAAATTTGGTGGATTATATGTCTATAAAGATAACATAAGGATTTTACCTTATGGTGATTCTGATTATGATTACCTTGATATTGAGAAAAACCGCTCTAAACGAGCATCGACTGCTTTTTTTTCTTACCGGAGAATGTTTGGCGTTATTAATCTTTCTCAAGAATATAATTTAAACCTGAAAGAAAAAGCAGGGCGGGAAGGTTTTATTGAAAATAAGGCGTATAGGCAGTTACAAGATATTCTTAAGAACTTTTTTGTTCAATTAGCGGCTGATTTTTTTAGAGATGATAAAACGGCTAGTCCCAAGTCTGAAATCTGGGTTCAAAAACGTAATGAACTTCAGGCAAGCCATAAAGCATTAGAGAAAAGAGACAAGCAAGCAAAGTCTAAAAAAATAAAATTTGAGACTGCACTTTCTAAGTTTTTCTCTGATAATCAGGCAGGTATTATTCAACAAGAAGTTGATAATATTACAGTTTTCGCTGAGCAAGCTTTTAATACAACCTACTCAATCGCTGATCATGATATTGCTAGCCAACATATACTTGATAGTGAATTAGAGGCCAGAAAAAATATTAATAATTATCGTAAATCAATTTTAGTCCCTATACCAAGGGGGTTTCTGGTTAGAGGGGAGATTAAAACGGATTATAATTCCTATTTACAAGAGTTTGAATTAATCGATCAAAGTATTTTTGAAAAAGCCGTTACTAAAATTGATGTGCTTGTTGAAAAAACAATAAAGGCATTGGAAATAACGGTAAGCAAGAGAAGGCGATTGGAACAAGCTGTTGATTTTATTTCCATAGAAGCAAGAAAAATAAATATTGAAAAAAAGAAAAGTGCTACCGATTCAGCCTATGAAATAAATAGGCGAGTTAAAGACTTAACAACGGATTTAATGATTGATTTAGATGATCAAATTCGCACGGTAAAAGATAAGTTTAAAACAATTTCAATATCAAATGAGTCAGATATTGATTTAGTGGCTAAAAGAAATGAATTATCCCAAGAGATTAATGAGGTTAGTGAGCGTAATACCCATATCTTAGATACTATTATCAGGCAACTTGAAGGTATTTATTGGGAAAAAGATGCAGATAATAATTATATTACGAATGAGCAAATAACCAATGCCATAGGGGAAGAGCTAGAAGGTTTGAGGGAAAAAATCCATACTGATGTTGAATTGAGTCAGTTAGGGTTGGCTGTTAGCGTTATTCATCATGAATTTAATAGTACGGTAAGGTCTGTTCGTGCCAGTTTAAAAGACTTAAGAGCTTGGTCAGATGTAAATGAAGATCTTGAAGGTATTTATAAAAATATTAAGATTAACTTTGAGCATTTAGATGGCTACCTTAATTTATTCACGCCTTTAAATCGAAGGTTGACTAGAAAAAAAGAAGACATAAAGTTACTTGAAATTAAAACTTTCTTAATTGATCTTTTTAAAAGTCGCTTCAATCGGCATGAAATTTCATTTAAGCACACTAAAGCCTATACCAGAGGGCAAATAAAAGGCTTTAGATCTTCTTTTTATCCCGTATTTGTTAATGTTATTGATAATGCAATTTACTGGTTAAACGAAAGTGGGATAGACGATAAAGTTATTCGATTACATGCTGAAGATGACGGAAGTATTTATATCTCTAATAACGGTATTGAAATCCCCATTCAAGATAAAAATAAAATTTTTGAGTTAGGCTTTAGTCGAAAAGAAAATGGTAGAGGTATGGGTTTACATATCAGTAATGAAGTATTAGAAAATGCAGGATATTCATTACAACTCGTTGAGCCTAGAAGTGGCTCTAATGTGACATTTAAATTAGCGAAGACGGTACAGGATGACTGATAATTTCCAAAGTCTATCGAATAAGGTAGCAAATGATTTTATACAAAGTGTAGTTTTTATTGATGATAAGGCTAATTTAGATCCTGATGATAGTGACCCTCAGCATGATTTTAATGCAGCAATAGTCATTAGAACTTTCGCTCAAGATGAAAAAATCTGTTCTGTTTTCCAACCTAAGCTCGAAAGTGATATAGAATTATTTTCTAGCATTGCAAAAAAAGCTGATGTTGTCGTTTTGGATTGGAAAATGATAATAGGCTCTCTTTCAGAAGACCCTAATTTAGATGAAGAGGACGATGATGAGGATGATATTCGAGGTAAGTATTCTAAATCAATAATCTCCAATTTGTTGAATTCAAAGAGTAGTTTAAATAGTTTGAAGTTGATTATCATTTATACGGGGGAGACTGACCTACCTCTTATTGCAAATGAAATTTTAGCAGACCTAAATAGACAGCATATTGATGGGTTCCAGATTCCTGAAGGTGACTCCTGCTGCGTTCTATTTAGGAATTGCAAAATATTAATCAGAGCAAAATCTAATGGTGGAGAAGAAAAAGGAAAACATGAGCCTGCCTTATTAAATAAGGAAATAGCTTATGAGGATCTTCCAGAATTTATAAATGAAGAGTTTTCAAAAATGACAGAGGGAATTTTGCCAATTTTTGCATTGAAATCATTGTCTGCAATTAGGAGAAATTATTATCAAATACTGAATATTTTTTCTAAAGAATTAGATACTGCATATCTTACCAATCAGTCATTATTACCAAATACCGAAGATGCTAATGAATTATTAGTTGAGCTACTAGGTGACACATTTTCATCAATATTAAGAGCAAATAATTTAAATAATATTATTGATGAAAACTTTATAGAATTGTGGCTTGATAGCAATATAGAAGATAAAAACAAACCGAAGTATGATAAAGAAGGTAAAAAAATAGATGGGGAATATTCCTTAACTAAAGAAATGCTCCAAGATATTTTGAAACCGCATTCTAGTCTTGAAAAAAAATTCAAAAATACTCTAAAGACTGCAGGCATATCTAAAAATAGTACAACAGATAAAAGTTATCCAAAATATGCCTTTGATCTTTTTCATGAAGAAAATGAAAAAGAATTGATGAATGTAGGTTTTGCTAAACTTTGTCAGCATAAAAATTTAGTTCATCATGAATCATATTTGCCTAGTTTAAGCTTAGGTACTATTGTAAAAAGTTCTCTAGGAAGGGATAGTTATTTAGTATGTATTCAACAACGATGTGATTCCGCACGAGTAAAAACTAATGAGCGTAGGCGTTTTTTATTTTTACCCTTATTCACTGTGGAAGATGATGGAAAATTTGATTTTATAACCCCTAGTGATAAGAAGCTTAAACTTAACCGAAAATCATTTCATCTTAGAACTGTAAGGTTTAATGGTTCAGGAAATGGAGCGGTTCAATCAAGCAATGAAAATGGTCATTTTTTCTTTAGCCCAGTGCATCAGTCAAGCGAACCATCTGAGAAATTTGAGTTTATATTTGAGCTTAAAGACCTTTATGCTCAGCGAATTGTGGCTGATTATACTGCTAGTTTATCTCGTGTTGGTCTTGATGAGCCTGAATGGGTGAGGTTAAGTCGATTTTGAATGCGAAATTATTTTATAAATTGTTTAATTATCATTTTAAAAGACTAGTAAAATCCCATTTTCAAGCTTTAATGCATGGTTAGCTGTATTTTTTCGGTATAATTACAAAAATTAAAGCGCTCTGGTTATAAAATCAGGGTGAAAAGTTATTATTGAAGGGTATAAACTGGAGTTCTTAATGAATAAAATGTTAATTACGGATGGCTCGGATCAGGTCGATGTTGATCCACTAGAAACACAAGAATGGATTGATTCTTTACAATCTGTTATTGAAAATGAAGGTCATGAACGGGCTTATTTTCTAGTTGAGCAATTGTTATCTTCTGCAAGAAAGTCCGGGGCTGACATTCCTTTTAGTGCCAATACTGAATATTTCAATACCATCCCAGTTGAGCAACAACCTCAATTTCCAGGTGATACGACTATTGAACAAAAAGTACGTTCATATATTCGCTGGAATGCGATGATGATGGTGTTGAGAGCAAACAGAAATACTAATGTGGGCGGACATATCGCTAGTTTTGCTTCTGCTGCTACTTTATATGATGTAGGGCAAAACCATTTTTGGCATGGTAATACCGATGATAAAAATGGTGATTTGATTTTTACTCAAGGCCATTCTGCTCCAGGCATGTATTCAAGAGCTTTTCTTCAAGGTCGATTAACAGCAGATCAACTTGATAGTTTTCGACAAGAAGTGAGTGGAAAAGGCTTACCTTCTTATCCACATCCTTGGTTAATGTCTGATTTTTGGCAGTTTCCAACTGTGTCAATGGGCTTAGGGCCTATTATGGCTATATACCAAGCGCGATTTATGCGCTATATACAAGGTCGTGGATTTTCAGATACATCTGAACGTAAAGTTTGGGCATTTCTAGGTGATGGCGAAACGGATGAGCCTGAATCTTTAGGCGCTATCGGTATGGCGGGTAGGGAAAAACTAGATAATCTGATTTTTGTGGTTAACTGTAATCTGCAACGATTAGATGGCCCTGTACGTGGTAACGGTAAAATTATTCAGGAACTAGAAGGTGAGTTCCGTGGTGCTGGCTGGAATGTTATTAAAGTAGTCTGGGGTCATTTATGGGATGCATTATTAGCACGCGATAAAGAGGGTCATTTAGCTAAACGTATGATGGAATGCGTGGATGGTGATTATCAAACCTTTAAGTCTAAAGATGGTGCTTATGTTAGAGAGTTTTTCTTTAATACACCTGAATTACAGGCCATGGTGAGAGATTATTCAGATGAGGATATCTGGGGTTTAGATCGTGGTGGTCATGATCCTGCAAAAGTATTTGCTGCATATAATAAAGCGGTTAACCATAAAGGCCAGCCAACCGTTATTTTAGCTAAAACCATTAAAGGTTATGGCATGGGGTCTTCTGGTGAAGCGCAAAATACTTCACATCAACAGAAAAAAATGAGTGTTGAATCGCTACGTCGATTTAAAGAAAAATACTCTTTACCTGTGACAGATAGTGAATTAGAAGATTTACCGTATTTAAAGTTTGAAGAAGGTT
>Ga0209826_1000379_pt1 | contig 32562 bp, 21 predicted proteins | sample GOMGulsemesocosm_5_FD_184637 | JGI IMG/M metagenome (GOLD analysis project Ga0209826, IMG submission 184637) | Methane-oxidizing microbial communities from mesocosms in the Gulf of Mexico - GOM15C Gulf of Mexico (SPAdes) (version 2) | ecosystem: Environmental > Aquatic > Marine > Cold seeps... | reverse complement strand
AATAGAGTTGTTATCTTCTTTTAATGCAACTACCTGATTAACTGCTTTTGCAAGCATTTGCATAACATTTGGGAAAGCATCACGATATAAACCAGTCGCTGATATCACTACATCGATGCGCGGACGCATTAATTCACTATATGGAATAATTTCTGTGCCAATGACTCGGCCGCTGTTACTCCATTTAGGTTTAACACCCATGGCATATAACACTTGTGATTCAAGCACACCATAGTGACGCATGGTTTCAATAGACCACAGTGAAAATGCCATCTTGTCTGGATAAGCCTGATGTTTTTGATAGTAATTCGCGATCATTTGTTCTACCAACTCTTTACCTTGCTCAAAAGCCGCTTGTGTCGGCACCCGTGAAGGATTAAAGCCAAACAGGTTGTAGCCAGTTGCCAATGACTCTGGATGTCGAATAGGGTCACCACCTGATTTTACTGGGATATATTTTGCGCTAAGAAAATCGACCATAGCATCGAGTTCATGGATATTTGCCATACTTTTGTAAAGCTCTTTACCCCGTTCGATATCAGCCTGTAATTCTTTAGAAAGCTCTATAATTGCAACAGGGCGTTGGGCGTTTTCATCTGCCGCGTTAATAACATAATTTTTAACGGTTAAATAACCAGATAAACGTGTGATATCGCTTTCTTGTTGTGCTTCATCCGAATTTTGCAGAACAGCTTCTTTTTCATGGCTCTTTTCATGATATGTGTGGCTATGAACGCCAGCTTTCTCATTTTGTTCACTATGTTCACCCACTAAATTTTCTGTGTAGTAGTTATGTTCAAATTCACTAACACGTTGAGTAAACTCATTACCTAACATTTGCACTAATGTCGATATAGTTAGATCTTGCTCAGGAATAAACCCAAAAGTATGTAAACCTAACGGTTGATTTGCGGTTGCCAAGGCTTCTAAATGAATGTGTAGTGCTTCGATAAATTTGTCAAACAGTTGGTCAATTTGCTCTTGTTGCCAGCCTAAGTCTTTACAAATATTAGTATCAAAACATAACTTAGCTAGCTGTTTAGCTGTTTTTTGTTTTACTCCACCTTGGTCGAGTTGCTTGTATTGATGCATTAATTCATGCAAATTGCGAATTTCACCTTGTAGCCCCGCGGCTGCAAAAGGCGGTGTCATGTGTGAGATGACCGTTGCGCGACCGCGACGCTTAGTTTGCATTGCTTCGCCAACATCATCAACAATAAAGGGATATACCACCGGTGTATCCCATACCGCCAAATTACCTTGATCATAGATAGATAAACCGCGCTCTTTACCCCCTAAATACTCTTGTGACCCATGAGTACCTAAGTGAACAATAGCGTCAGATTGCCAATATTCTCGGGCATAAAAATAAGCAGCAAGATAGAAATGATTAATCGGCACTATGCCTTGATGATAAATCATGTTTTCATCATTTTTATTATCTGAGCGTGGTGGTTGACGCATGATCAGCATATTGCCATTACGAATACGTGGCAGAATGAAAAAGTGCTTACCACTTTTCTCTACCGCCATAAAATTATCTTGAGGTCGGCCCCAATGGTCATTAATTTTTTTTGTTATTTCAAGAGGTAAAGCATTGAACCAAGTTAGATACTCATCAATTGGCATTAGCTCAGCCAAGTCATTTTCTATTAACTCAGTTAATTGATAATCGCGATAAAAGGGGTCTAATATTTTTTTAGCATTTTCAACAAAGTATTTCGCATCGCGCTCTGATGTTTGGTAGCCTTCGTTGGCTAAACGTTGACTAATGGCTTCAATACTTTCTGGGATATTCATAAATGAAGCGCCAACATCTTTGTCGCCCCAAACAAATACCGTTAACTTTTTGTCTTGATTGGCTTTATATTTTAAATTTACAACATTAATCGCTTTATTAACTAAATGCTCAAGCTGGTAATCAATAATCTCAACTTTTTGCTCAGTCATATTCATGGCCGCGACTATCATAGGATCTATAACGCCAGCATTTTCGGGTAAAACTAAGGTAAATGACATCATATTGGCACTCACCCCTTGTTTGTCTTCTTGCCATGCTTTTTTATCACCTGAGTAGTAGGTCATTGCTTGCATTACCGGGACATTAAACTTTTCGAATTCAACTTTGCGTTGATTAGCCCAGTGAATATTACGGAAATTTATAATAAGGTCGACATCCGTTTGTTGACCAATAACTTTGCCATTTTTAATAATTGGTAATTGCAGTAGACGACTATAGTCGCCACTAACAGGGCTTAATTCAAAAAAGAATGGAACTACGTAAGCACCTTTTGCCTCTAGTTGCGCAATGGTGGCATCAATAAGCTGGGTTTGCTCTGATTCAATCAAAGCACGTTGTAGCAACACAGCAATTTTTGGTTGCTGTGCTTTTGCCGGTGCTATTTTTTTATATTCGGACAAATTATCAATAATCAAATTCGGTAGTGCCGGATGATAAATTCCTTGTTGCGGGTAAATAATTGGTACTGGCACTTTTTGGGAAGTTAATGTTCCTATTGACGCTTTTTTTGCTTCGCTGATATTTACCAAAATATAAGAGAGCATGTTATCTAGATTTCTCCGCCCAGCATTCATCCAATAATCTTGCAACGTATTCGCTCCATTCTCACTTAAGCCTTTGTTAAGGCTTGGATTTTGCAGATAATTAAACGCGACAACAGTACTATTAGCTTTGGCAATTGCACTAGCATAGCTATCAAACGCAGCACTAGCTTCTCGTACCGACACGGCATCTAGAATAACCAATTCATATTGATTAATAAGTGTTGTTAATGCACCTGGTTGATTCACAATTTCAAGCAGTGATTTTGCTGATTTTTGCTCAATGTCCCATTTTGAGTTTACTCTCTCGTTAGCTACTTTTTTTAATAGGGTAATTTTTGCTGTATTAGTGTGGGCGGTACTAATAAATAGCACACTTAGTGCTATTGGCTCGGAGGCGTACTCTTTGCTGGCACTTGCCTTTTCAGCAAACACATTACTGCTAAAAGCCAAAAGACCAAACATTAGTATGGAAAATTTTATTAAAGTTTTATTCATTAGAGTTTCTTTTATTAGCATTTTTTCATTAGAGTTTTTCATTAGATAATATGGCTATTCTTTTACGTAAATCATGCTACCGTCTGCCATTTCATAGGCAGTACCTGCTTTTTTCCCTGTGCCTGATCCCGTTTTGCCATCACTTTTAAAACTTTCAATGGTATTACCCTTTTTGACTATAATTTCCATATTATCTTTACCTTCATTTTTGATGATCGTGACATCTTCAGCAAGAAACGGATTTAATGGGTTTTGTGCAATGGCTATTAATAGCGCAGCAACAAGTACTAAAAATACGTCGACTAAGTTAACAACGGATAAAGCAGGATTAATGCCTTCGTCTTCATCAAGCAGCTTCATAGTTTTTCTCCAATGCTTCTATTGGAAAACTTGTTTCTGTTGGTATTTTTTCATTACTGCTATTTTTAATGAGTGGCATAAGTGCCACCAACTCTTCAACCATCCAACGTTTTTTAACGGATGCTATCCAAAAGGTAATAGAGGCGATAATTAAGCCAAAAATAACGGCTGAAAAGGCGACGATCAAGTTTTCGCTAATACCTTGGATATTACCATCCGCCAAACTTTTCAGTGCTGGTCCCATCGGGATCATGGTTGCAATTAACCCTAACATTGGCGCAAGTCGGCTAACATTTCGAACACCTTCGAGTTCTTTTAACGCGGCGACATCAAGCTGGTCTTGACTAATATTTGGAATTTCATTTGCTAATAATGCCAACGGATAACCATTTAATTTTAGTTCTTTATTGGCTCCCAATTTACTGCTGAGTAGAATCAGTAATGACTTGTAGTGATTGCGGCGTTGCAGTGTTTGACTAAAAAACTGACCGGTAGCAAATAATGAATAAAGAAAGAGTAATGCTATTAGACAAAGTACCGGCGCCATAAAAAAATCAGATAGTTGGTACATGGTTTGTTCGATCTGAGCGATCATATTATTCTCCGAAGATAGCTAATTGGGAACCCAAGACGCAGGAAGAAAGTGTTGCGCCTTGAGTGTTGAAGCACAGTACTGTGCTTATTCGCCTGCATTACCGGCAAGTTCGTCGACTTCATCAACTCTAAAGCTGATATTTCCAGAAGTACCCTGCGCATCGTAATAGCTGGTGAGCTGCAATTTATGTGTTTTGGTAGGCGTTTTAATCAAGTAAATGTCAAATTGTGACCACAATAAATGCCCTCCATCTAAGCCATATTGATACCAAGGAGTACTATCGAAGGCTTTGACTGTATAACTGTTTTCTTGAAAACCGTAATACGCAACGGCAGTTGGATCAACGTTGACGTAACTGTTTTCGAAGTCTTGCATTGCCTGGCTATCATCAGCAATGTTTATAACAAAGTCAGCAGCCGTTTTATCCGTAGCACAAAGGAAATTAATGTCCCAAGCATCTGCCATTGTTACTTCTTGATTAGTATCGAAATCTATATAAACGTGCGTTGAATCTCCTGAACAAGTTAGGCTAGCATCAACAATCAGCTCTTGCTCTGTTGCAAACTCTGCATCACTTACCCCCTGGTAAGCAGCTTGCAAAGTAATTTGTCCGATACCTCGTCCAGCAGTAGTAATACTTGTTACTCTGAATTTAGTGAAGGCATCATCTGAATTGACAATAAAGTAATGGCTTTCGGCGGCAGTAACGACATGCGTTTCAGAGTCATAGTTATAAAAGCCTTCAATAACATTTGAGGTAACATCGCCGACAAATTTAGTATCATCCGTTGGTATATCACTTGATTTTACCGCCAAGTAATCATTAAGTTCCATTTCAGCTGTTGCGGCAATAAAACTAGCAGAAATTGCTTTACCATCAGCGTCGAAAAACTCACTGTTGTTACCTGTTGCAAAGGCTTTAATGGTATTATCACTGTGCTGATTTAGGTAAACGCCACTGCGTTTAAAGGCTATATCCCATTCAGTATTAGTAGACGCTTGTGCTGATGTTAATTCAATAACAGCTTTATTATCTATATCAAAGTAGACATACAGAGGTTCACTTACACTACCAGTGCTGTGAGGACCAACAATAGCACCTTGAGTAGGTGCGGTTGGCTCTGGAATTGGTTCTGGCTTATTTTCTTTGCTTGAGCTTCCGCCTCCACAAGCTGTTAATAACACACATATAGCTAAGCTGGATAATTTAAACGTTGGCTTGAACTTCATTTTTGTCTCCGAATAATTGTTAAAATTGATAACTAATACCAGCACTGATAGTGCGGCTACTTACAGGTCTAGCATCAAATAGGTTTTGACTATTTGCTGAGCTACTTTTGTGCTCATCAAATATATTATCTATGCTGATCCGCCATGAAAATTTGTTGCTTAACGCTTGATTCAATACTGCGTTAAATGTAGTGTATTTATTATTTTCGACACCATCATAGCTAGCAGGTACAGCTTCATCTGCTTGATAAACTGCGTAGGCTATAAGTTCGATATCGTAAGCATCAATGTCATAATTAATGTTAAACTTTACTTGATGGCGCGGGCGCGAGGATAAACGCGTTTTATGCTCATCTTCACTGGTGAGATAACTATAATTGAGTTGCATTTGCCACTGGCTAAATTTCAATTCGGTACTGATATCAACGCCGTGAATTTTCGCTTCACTAATATTCTGATATTGATAAATTGAAAGGCCTGTTTGTTCTGATTGCTCAGGATCAATAACTGAGTCAATCAAATCATCCGTTTTGGAGTAATGAACACTAAAGTCAGTGCGCACGTCGACAGTATTATCAGCCAAAGAAGTATTAAAAGTTAAACTTGAATTAATTGAATCAGCGGTTTCAGGCGTAAGGTTTTTATTACCTAATACCATGTAACCTAATGCACTATGATCAAAAATATAAAAGCGCTCTTTTAAATTCGGCACACGATAACTTTGGCCGAAACCTGCTCGCCACTGCAATTTACCTGAATCTAAGTTAACGTTTTTCATCCCACTTACACGCAAAGCATTATGCCAATCAAAATCTGAATCATACTGGCTACGCATACCTGCCAATATTTGGTAATTAACTTTTATCCAATTACCTTGTGCAAATATTTCTACACTTTCACGGCTTTCATTATCTATTTCGACAACAGCATCACCGGGTTTGTGTTGATCTAGGGTATCTGCATGAACAACACCGCCAGTGACTACTTCTAAACTGTCGAATTGAACTATTTTTTGCCCGTTAATTTCTACCAGTTCAATTTGAGTGTCGCGTAGACTATTTGATTGACCGCTGGTTTCTTGATGATGAATGTATCGCGCATTAATTTGCCATGGTGATTTAAGGTTTTCAAAACTCTTTAGCCCCAAATTTACTTGGTGTTGTGTAGCATCTGTTTGGTAATAGATAATCTCACTTTGTCCTGGAATTTTAGAGCTATCACGTAATTTTTTGTCATCTAACCATTGGTATTTAATGCTGGTTGAGATATTTTCATGATCTTTACTGGTGCTTAAAGTAAGGAATTTTTTTTCTACGCTGGCAGCATCTTGGCTGACAGTGTCACTGTCATAATCAAAACCTTGGTCGTCAATAAGTAACGCGTTTAACTGCATACGCCAACCAGAATAATTTTCTATCGCATTAAATTTTACAGTATGATTAATATCACCATTTTCAATAGTATTACCGTGATACTGACTAACATCATAGTCGACTCTTATTAGGGGCTCGTCAGATTTCACCGTGATGATATTTATAACTCCGCCCATGGCTGAGCTGCCATACATAACCGATGCTGCACCACGAATTACTTCAATTTGTGCAATATTGCTCGCTGGAATTTGGTCTAAATCCGCAGAAGAGCCCGTGGGACTCATAATGGCTTGACCATCAATTAGTACGAGAACATGGTCACCATCAAATCCTTGCATTTGAATGTTATACCCATCTTTAACACTACGTTTAACCACAACACCGGGTATATAGTTAAGGGCTTGCGCAAGTGTTCCTTGGCTGATTTTAGCAATGATTTCACCGTCAACAACTTCAACAAGCACCGGAGAATTGCTGAGTAATTTTACTGTTCGCGTACCTGTTACTACGATGCGTTCATGCTGTTCAAAATCAGACGAAGGCTGCGCTACGGTTAACATAGGCAAGACCAGCATTAAAAACGATAGCTTAATTTTTATATACATTTTAATTCCACACAACAAATCTAAACGATAATCATTATCGTTCGCAATAGTATTTGATAGTAATTGAATTAGCAAGAAAAAATTGGAGTAATGTTTATTTCAATGATGTGTATTAAGCATATTTGAGTATTTCGATTTGAGACTAGTTAAGCCTCAATTGGATTGATCGCGTTGCTTAATGAAAGGTTGTTAGTCAAGGTGCACGAGTTGTGATATTGGTACGCTGCCTGAAAAAGTTAGACAATGCCATTACTGAAATTGGGCAGAATGTAACAGGGTTGCATTGTCAGCTTATCTAAGACATTTGGAACTCAGAGATACTCTGAAAATAAAAAATAATAATGGTTATGTCGGATATTGAATAGAAAAACGGCTGTTAGAGGTAATTTCAATCAAAAACAATTGAATTTATTACCAATCATATGGTTACTTAAAAGGAAAAAGCCAACCCGAAGGTTAGCTTCCTATCTAATTGTAATCCGTTGATTTTCTTATAAAAACTTAATTTTTCAAATAAAAGAGAATGTAGCACTCAATCTAACTAAGCTTGCAACACTTTACCAATAAACATTTTGCTCTATTTAATATTATTTTATATCACTGACATCTTTATCAAGCTGGTAAATAATATTTTTCAATCATCTTACCTAGCTTTAGAAACTAAAAAATAGGGCAGTAGATTGATAGAATATATATTCTATCAATCTACCCACCTTTTCTTTACTTCAAATCGTTTTTAGTCGAAAGCTATAATTACTAGGTGAGTAAATAGCTAACTTGTCATCTCAGTGTTAGCTGAACTATTTTTACTCAAAGTTATAACTTAACTGTAAGGACACACTACGTCCTGGATCAACTTTAACGTTATAAAATCCAGCACCAATTAGCGCCATATCACTCGAGTAATTCACGGTAGTTTCATCGGTAATATTTTTGGCTAGCAAGGCTACTTGCCACGAACCAGTAGTACTTAGAAGTGAAATTCGAGCATTAAGCTTGGTGAATGCATCTTGTTGAGTAAATGGATTTAAATCAGCATTGGTGTAATATTCTGATTTATGAATGATATCTACACTTGTTTTAAGCTCAATAGAGTCACTTAATTCTGTGTAATATTCTAGATTAACACTGCCTGATACTTTTGGAGAAAAAGCATTTGTTTTCCCTGAGTTATCACAGGATTCACCTCCTTCTTCTATATTATCGGGTATTAACGTAACGGAGCTGAAGCATTTAGCACCAGTAAATTCATCCCATTCAAAATCAAGTAAACCTAAACTGCCACTTATTAACCAGTTGTCAGCAAATGCCCAACGACCATCGAGTTCTAGTCCCATTGATGTTGCTTTACCACCATTTTTAACAAAAAAGCCAGTGCTGCCATCATAAATTGACGTTTGTAAATCTTCAAATACCATATTAAACAAGGCTATATTTATATCGGCTAAGCCATCGTCCAGAGTAAATTTTGTACCAAGTTCATAAGAGATAACTTTCTCATCTTCAAAGTTAAAGTCATCTGGGTTATTTGATCTAGCATCAAAACCACCCGCTTTAGTGCCTGTAGCGATAGAGCCATAAATCATGGCATCATTCATTTTGTATTTAATATTGATCGATGGTGTAAAGCTATTTTCAGTTTTACTACCTGATATTTCATGGTCATAAATATTTTGAGCTGCTAAAACAACCGCAGAATATATTGGCCCTGGTAAACCATTAGGGAAATTCTTGGCTATAGCAGGAGCTTTAACCACAGGCATTTGTGCAATAGGTGTTCTTGTTGAAGGATCTACAGCCAGTAATTTACGGTAACCGTCTTTTTCTTCACTCGAATAACGTAGCCCTAAAGTTGCCTGCCACCGATCTGAAAAACTATAATCAAATTGTCCAAAAACTGCTGCTGTATCTGAATCAACATTGAAATCACGCTCACCAATAATAGCTAATGGGTAAACTAATTGCTCTTCATCAAATTCTAAACTGGTTGTTTGATAGTAAACCCCAGCGATATAATTAAAATCACCATCAAAAGCGGAAGTAATCCGTAACTCTTGACTTAATTGGTCAAACTTTTCATCATTTAGCGGACGATAAATTAAAGGAATAGGACTAACATCACCATCATTTGTGCCATTTAATTGATAACTTTGCCAGCCAGTAATTGAAGTTAAGGTGCTATGGCCCATATCATATTCAATATTAAGAGTTAGGTGGTCGGCATCAAAGCTACCTTGTTCTACTTCACCTAAAGCTGGGTTGGTTTTGTGGGTTTTGTCATCAATGACATAATCTTTGATGACACTTAATACTGGCGCTCCACTTGAAGCTATAGCGGGTTCAACAAAAACTTGGCTAGTACTAAAACCAGTTAATTCATCTTTATCATGCTGTGCTGTAAAAAGAACATTAACATCATCTGTAGGCTGCCAAGCAAGCGAGAGTCTTCCTAGTAACGTTTGGTGTTCAACCTCATCATTATTGGTGACCGTATTTTCAAGGAAAGCCCCCCCATCTACATACTTTAATGCAACTCTCGCTTGAACATTATCACTAATAGCATTTGACATAGCTGTTTCAACGGTAGCGGTATTAAAGCTAAAGTCATAAGTGGTATTAATATACGCTTCAAAGTCTTCTGTTGGTTTAGCATTAGTTAAGTTCAATGCACCCGCAGTAGTATTTTTTCCAAACAAGGCGCTTTGAGGCCCACGCAAAACTTCTACGCGCTCTAAATCTAGAAAAGCACTACGCATTAAATGGCCTCTACCACGATATACACCATCAACAAAGGTTCCGACGGTTTGTTCAAATCCTTGGTTTGGACCTGAACCCAACCCACGCATAATAACGTTAAATCCTTGACCTGATTCACTCACGGAAAAATTAGCGATGTAAGATGATAATTCTTCTGAATTATTAATATTTGCTTCAGCTAATTTTTCTTGCCCAATGGCTGTCATTGAAATAGGTACTTCTTTCACATTTTGCACACGTTTTTGTGCTGTTACCATGATAACTTCTAGTTGATTATCTTCAACATCGGTCGATTTTTCAGTTGCTTCTTGTGCATGAGTAGGTAGCGTTAGCGCTACGCTTAATGCTAACGCTAGTTTACTTAAATTATGGTTTATTTTGATATTTAACATGGTATTCCCCAAATTTTGATTGTAATTCAGCACAAATTTTCAATAATGAAAATTTGAAGCTGAATAATTTATTGTTGGTTTTTATTATTACTATTTATATTAACTTAATGTCTTTATTGACTTTATACACATCACTACTGATTTTTTATAACCTTTAATGGTTTGGGAACAAAATTGTTAGGTGCTCCCATGGGAACATTAGCCTGTAAATACTGACTTTTTTTGAAGTTAACCACCATGTCAATTCCCGGATACTGTAACCAAGCATTAAAAGGCTCTATCGCTTGTCTTTCTTCTCGTGGGTCTTGAATTAAATTAACGACTTTAGCCACTGTCGAATATTCTAATTTAGGGCTGTATTTAGTGTCTTGCCATATGAAGTGTGCTTTCCAATCATGCCATTTCACCGCATAAAGTTCGGAGCCAACGAAAATAGGAAAACCTTCACGTGGTGATTTTTTAGCTTTACCAGATAAAAAATCCGTCATTGATTTTCCATCTATCAAGCGATCTTTTGGTAGCTCAGCGCCTGCAATATCTAATAACGTTGGAAATAAATCAACAAGGTGAACAATATCGTTACTACGAGTATTTTTAGCAATTTTACCCGGCCATTTAACAATAAATGGCACACGTAAACCTCCTTCTAAGGCTGTAAAGTAGGTGCCAGACCACGGGCCTGTCCAACCGGTATATTGGCCATTGCCATTATTTGGGTGTTCTGGTCCATTATCGGCGGTAAATATAAACAGGGTATTATCTTCTATGCCGGCATCTTTCACTGCTTTTGCAAGCTTGCCAACATAGTGATCAACCTGCATTAAGGTATCGGTATAAATACCATGGCCAGACTTGCCAGCAAAGTCAGGATGAGGCTGTGTTGGAAAATGCATAGCCGTAAGTGGCACATAGGCAAAAAAAGGCTGTTTCTCTTTTGATTTTTGCTGAATATAATTGACCGCCATATTGGTTAAATCACCATCGATACGCCTTTTTGCTTCTAAATCTAAAGGCTTAATTCGCTTTGGTATTTCGCCCGCTTTGCTTTGCAAAATCCATGGATATTCACTTTTAGGTAAAGAGCTTTTTAAATCAGCACTATTGGAGTATTTGTCTATCCAGTCAGAATGACGCACCGCATCGCCTGAGCTATCCGGAATGCCATACCATTGATCAAAACCTTGATCGGTAGGAAAACGACCTTTGGTTTTACCTAAATGCCATTTACCAAATATTGCGGTGGAGTAACCCGCTGTTTTCAAACGTTCAGCTACGGTTTCTTCCCAAGGAATTAAGCCGTAATATGGCACACCAACAGGAACAGATTGCGTACCACTTCGAATAGCAAAACGACCCGTCATTAAAGCTGAGCGGCTTGGTGTGCATTGTGGTTCAGTATTAAAATTAGTGAGAGTTAAACCTTCCTGCGCCAATTGATCTATTGATGGCGATGGCGCACCACGAAGTTCACCACCTCCATAAGGGCCAAAATCTCCCCAACCAGTATTATCAAGTAAGATCAGGACAATATTTGGTTTTGACTCAGCATTAGCTAAATGCATGTTCATTAACAGAACAAAGGCACTGAACAGCTTGATCGTTTTTTTCATATATATTTCCTTCTAGGTATTAATTAGGCTATTTCACTCGCTGGCATTACTGACCAACGTGACATTATTCTGTTGTTTCGCATCATCACTAAATCACCAAATTGAAGCAGAACAGCTTCAGACTGTGTTGGCCTTAAAAAAATAAAATCATCAACATCAATGTCAACAGAATTTGAAGCTGAATAGCCTTGTTGATTAGAACTTACGTAAGCAAAATGTGGCGTTAGACCTGATGGTGATTCATTTATCGCAAGCCAATTACCGCTATAACAAAAGTACATTTGTTGCTGATTTACATCCCAATTACGAATTATTGGTCCTGTCCATTCTAATACAGGTAACTTTCCCCCTTGCAAACGCTTTAATACAGGAGAAGCAATAAAGGCAGAGGCTTCAAAATCTTCGAGTATTGCAAGATCATAATGCGTTGGTTTCATTAAACATGAACCCGCTGATAAATCATTCACTAACGAATCACTTTCATAATGCCTAAAGGTAGGACTGCCCGCACCGTTAAAACAAAGCTGGTCGTGATATAGTGATGGAAAATCTTTTTTGAGCTGTGCGACGCAATTTTGATACCGCGTATTGACCTTGGGGATCTCTCGCGCCACTAAGAACTGTGGAATACCCATTAAATGAGCGTCATACCCCATAAAACCAGAAAATTCTAAATATTCAGGATTAGTTTTAATCATTGTTAGCGCTTGCTTAAGTATATTGCCTGACTCAAAGCCGCCTCGGTGTAAACCAACATCTATCTCTAAATTTACTCTCAGTTTTAACTGTTTGCTTTGTGCTAACGCTAAGTACTGTTTTAGTCTTTGTGGCGTGTCTATTAACCATTGCAATTGCTTTTCAGGGGAAAATTCTCCCTTATGCTCATTGTAAAAAGTAGCGGCGGCTGCCACGGGTAATGGTTTTCCTAATAAAATATCAGATTCCGGTCTTAGTACTACCATAGCTTGTAAAAATGGACGGTGAAAAACCATCAATGCATTAGTATTCGCTCGACGAGCAACATAATCTACTAGCTCAGGGCTAGGAATAGATTTAGTAACAATACGATAAGTTTTATTTGAACCTTTATCCGTTTCTTTATTTATAGAGTTAACCACGCGATCAATATTTCGGTCTAACTTATCTAAATCAATAACCAATACTGGTGAATCAATATTACTGGTACGCAAGGTATTATTTAGTTGACTAAAGTAACTATTGTACTTTCCGCCTGTATCTGATGGTTTTGCTATCGCTGCCGCAACGGCAAGGCCAACGCCACCCAATAATAAATTTCTTCTAGTTACCATGATTAGCTTCCAAATATTTGCGTTAGATGAACATTCATTAATTTCCCTTGGGGATCTAATGTTTTACGTACCTCTTTAAAATCTTGCCAGTGTTTTGGGTAAAGTGGTGCTAAACGTTTAGCATCAAGGGTGTGTATTTTGCCCCAGTGTGGACGCCCGCCGTATTTCCAAAAAATAGCTTCGATTACAGCAAATGGTGCTTTATAGTCTAAATCGCCAAACTGATGAATAGAAATAGAACAACCATCTTGACCTTCAAACATAGACAGCCAAATATCATCTGCTTTGACATAACGATATTCAATCGGAAAGGCAAGCGGCAGATTCTGATCTTCAATGGTTTTCAAAATTTCTCTTAAACATGCAGGGCCAAGCTCTGCTGGCACTGTATATTCCATCTCTCTAAAGCGCACAACACGCGTATGCGGAAATACTTGATAAGAAGCACCTGTTCTTACTGTTTCAGCATCACCAGCAATGGCCGTTGCAAGTGTTTTATCATAAAGGCCTTTACCAATGAGCGGCACCCAAGATACGGCATCAAAAACTTGACGTAAACTATTTACCGCTTGAGGGTCATCTTCGCCTACATTTTTATCACCGGGCTTAGCTATATCTGTAGCAACGGTTATGCAAAATGATGCAAAAGGTATTGGAAAAAACTCAAAGTGTCGATGTGCATTACAGCGTGCTTCTAAGTTTTCTAAAACATCAGTCAGTTTTTCTACTTTATTTACTTCAGTTAAATTATAAGGTGTTTGGTTTTGTAAAGTGACCTGTGAAACAACTCCTAAAGCGCCAATTGAAGTGCGTGCAGCTTGAAATATTTGTGGATTTTTTGTCGCTGAGCATTCTATTAACTCACCTGAAACTGTTGCTATTTTAAGGCCTGTAACATAAGAGCACATTGAGCCAAAACTTGTGCCGGTAGCATGCACAGAATTAGCAATAGCGCCGCCTATTGATGGATAATCCATATCAGGCATGTTTGGCACCGCTTGACCCACAGAGTGAAGTAAGGGCCCCATGTCATGCATTCGAGTGCCTGCTAGCAATGTCGCTTGCATTTTATCGCCATCATGGCTAACTAGGCCACTTAATAAGTCAGTTGAAATTAGTGTGTCATTGGTTGGAACGACACCACTGAACGAATGACCTGCGCCAACGGGACGAACAACACCCTTTGCTGTTTGTAAGGCAGTTACTAGCTCATCTTCTGATGTTGGTGCTACTCGCCAACTAGGGATACAAGACTGATTTCCTGCCCAATTTATCCAAGGTAGTGGTTTACCTGCTTCAAAGTCTGCCGCAGTCAAATTTAATTGTGCTAACGGATCGATATTTTTTTGACTACAACCAGCAACGTTAACTAGTGCTGCAGATGCACCTATGGCTAAAGAGCCTTGTATAAACTGTCTACGTTGCATTATTTAGTTCTCTTTTCTGTCGTATTAGTCATAAGGCGGATAAGTACTCTGAAATCTTCTTTTGAACAAGCGCTGCAATATCCCAATGGTGGCATACCGCGAAGGCCTTGGATGACATTTTTTAGTATTGCGTCCTCACTTTTCGCTTTTACCCCAACCCAGTCACTTTCAACACCAATAACTGGCGCGCCAGTATCTGCTTGGGTATGACACTGCACACAATTATTGATAAATAATTGTGACTGTTTTGAGTCTAGTGTATTCGCCATTAGTGGGGTTAAGAATTGAGCACACACAACTAATAGCATCCCAGCAGTTAAAAAACTTACTAGTCTTTTATTCTGTTTGTTGTGATGAATGTTAGCTTTAGAGTCACTCACTTTAATTATTTTCCTCATTGAATTTTTTCAACTTAACTAAATTTATTCCTTGTTAATAAGTTACGCTATTGACAATGAAAACAAAGGGTGAAAAAGGTAAAAAAGGGGGACAACTTAGGAATCAAAATTGATCATGATAGACAAAAATGTGCACTTACTTAATTATTATAGGCCAATTTCCCCATCAGATTATTGCTTTAGAGTGAATTTTTAAAAACTGAAGCTACGTATTGAAAACCAAAATACGCCAAGACCCAAAATAGCACTGACTAACGTTGAAACAGCTATTTGTCGAGTTTTATCATTCAATAGCTTTTTGGCTAATAAAATAAAAAAGGTCATAAAAGTAAGTGCAAGTAGTTGTCCAAACTCCACCCCTACGTTGAAAGATAACAATGCAATACCTAGCTCTGAAGGAGGTAAACCAATTTCACGCAAAACATCAGCAAAACCAAAACCATGAATAAAGCCAAAGGCAGTGGTTAATAAGAACTGTATTGCACGATTATTATCTACTTGAGTGAGCGTTAAATAGGAAGTTGCAATCAGCACAGCTCCCATAAGTGAAGATACAGGTAAACCTATATTGAATAGCCATTTTGTCATTATTAAAAATATAAAAAAAATAACAACATAATTCACTAGGCTTTTAGCTAATAATTTTTGAATTTTCTCTAGTGCTACTACGGCAATACTAAAACCAATAAGCGCTTCAATGATGAGCATGTTAGGTTGAAACCAAGAAAATACAGCTATAGATAAAGTGATACTGTGGCCAATGGTAAACCCAGTGATAAGTATAAATGCATGAGACAATCGACTACATAATAGTAAAAGTGCCAACAAAAAAACCAAGTGGTCTTTACCAATAAGAATATGCTCCATTCCTAAAGCAGAATAACTTTTAATCACTTGCCAATAATCTTTTTGTGTATCGCTCAAGTTGACGCTTTGTGAGCGAAGCGCATCACTTAACACCATTTCACTCGCTTCACCGGTAATTCGAATCACCCGTGCATAATGTAAATGTGCAGGCACTACATCATAAAAACCACGCATAGTTAATCTAAATTCATTACCCTGCTGGCAATTGAATTTGGCTTTTAATCGAGTGTAACCCTTATTAGCTGGCTGTTTTGATAGTGGAGTAGATAATTCGCAATTAATACCATCAATACTTGCTTGAATTTTGTCATTAAGGTGTTCTACTAATATTTGGCCTAAATCTTTGCGAACGTCAATACTGGCATCAGCAGCTAAACGAGTCACTTCTAGGGATAAAATACTAAAATCAACGATGACACTTTCACCATTTATATGCCATTGAGAAAAAGATTGGCTCCTCGAATGTGCCTGCGTATCAAAACTAATAAGACTCGATAACATCAAAATTAGCCATGCAACAATTAACTTATTCATGCTCTACACCATCTTCCATAGCAATAGTTTTTGTAGTAGCGTCATTATTAGAAATATCAGCACGTTGTCTTAACCATTTAATATATTGATGAATGGCTTTATTGCGCTCGATTTCTCTTAATGCATCTGACAACGATTCTTTTAAACCCTCAAATTCTAAGTCATTTTCTAGTCGTTCAATGGGATTGTTTTCTATGATTTTATTTAAATAAATTTGATACAACTCTTTATCACTGTACTGTTTACTAGTGTGTTGTACTGAAATAGTGTCCAGCAAATTCGATACAATTAACTGGCTAATTTCAGGATGATATATCAGCTGTTGTGACAAGCCATATTGAAATAATAATTCTTCTTCAATTAGCCTGTCGACAATAAGTTGATAGTCAACAGCCTTCATGGGTCTTTTCTTTTCATCAGCGATCATTGTTAAAGCGGTAAGATAATCAACGCGTTTTATTGCATTGTCATTGACGAAAATTACATCCTCACTCGCCAAGGGTATTGGTGATGTTTCAACATTGTGTTGGTAAATGGCCGCTAGTACCGCAATAAATACGCTAATTAAGTACAAATAGGATGGTTTTGTCATAAGCTGATCAGCTTACTAATGTCTTGTGCTATTTGAATATCAGCTTTATCTCGTAAAGTAGATAATAAAGTACTTAGCGTTTTTTTACGTAAAGTTGTCCTGTATTCTGAAATAACCCGATCTTTAACTATTTCATAGCTCAGCGTTTTTCCTATTTTTTTATTTTGTAGATAAATTAAAATACAACTTTGTCCTGAACGAATTGGGCTTGATAATTCTCCCTTAGACATACCTATTACTTGCTCCGCTAATTCAATGCCTAATTGTCGATAAACTAATGTTTTACTGTATAAGCCATTAGATAAAGGTTGGCTAATCAGCTGGTTTTTCCATTGCGGCGTTGTTAATAATTCGAGTTTAGACTGTGCGTTATGCCATTGCTGTTTAAAAGATTCTGCTTTAGCGCATTGCTCATCATCGCTAAACTTAGCAATTTGTAGCTGAAATTCATCCTCAGTAGCAAACATCGCCAAATTATCTTGATAAAATAATTTATACGCCGATTGTAAACTTTCTTCATCATCTATCATGTGAAGTGCCTTACTTACTTCTTGCTCAATAATGGTGTGTACAATGGCTTTACGTATAACTCGGTCTGCCTGTAATAAGCCTAGTTCTTGGGCTCGTTGCAGCAGTAAATATTCATCAATAATCAGCGCCAATAGTTTTTCATCTGATAGCGTTAAGTTTTTATTTTTAGCTAAATTAAAGTTGTCTTGCGTTATCGACTGACCATTGACTGTAACCAATATTTTGTTTTTATGATCCGTGCTCGTTTTGTACTGACTCAAAGTTGATGAACCATCAAACTCAATACCAAGCACAGCAATGGCTATTCCTAAAAAAAAGAGTAACAGTAATGCATAGCTTGATATTGAGTTATTCTTCATTAAATTATTAGCCATTAACCTATTAGTCATTAAGCTGTGGGCTACTTGTAGTTTACATAAATGGGTGATGACCAAGCTCGGTGACCTGCTGGTGTCAAACAATCATCATTTTGCTCAGTTTGATATGAGCCATAACAAAGATCTACTGATACAGCCTCTCCTTTTTCATTAAATGTTGTTCGGCTTGTACCTGCATTGATCATTGGAATTGCTTGTTCGATGACACGAGCATAATAAAGCGTATCTCGGCTTGTTGTTTCAAACTCGTTATCCATAAAAGTGATTTCACATTTGGGCGAATTGGTTGGACATTGAAACACTTTCCAACGATCTTCAATTAACTCATCTACCGATTCCCCTTTATACGATTGTGGTTTAATGCGAGTAATTTCAATGCGGTCAATGTTGTAACGTTTTTCTGTTGGGTTGTAGCATTCGCCCAATGACATTTTATCCAGTTTATAGCGATCTAAATTTGTTTTAACATATTCAGGGCAACCTGGTGCTTGAATTGATGAGCCAACCGCAGTTACTTTAAACTTGGGATTGGTTTTACTTTGCACTGAGCTTCCCATTGGGGCCGTTAGCTTATTATTTTCATCTAACATATCAAACCACATCAAAATTTTATGACCGCTGGTGCCATAAACTTGCTTGTTCTTCATACTTTGCCATATTCCGTCTCGACTGCGCTCATCAACATGAACCGCAGCAAGACCACCTAAATATAAAAAGGACCCTACTCGCTCAACTTGTTTTGCGCGTAATTTCAAAGTATTGGCGTCATATTGATCTTGTGTACGTGATGATGCTGAAAATTCGCCATCTTTAGGTAGCAGTAAGCTTTCCCAAAAGTGTGCTCTAGGCCCGTTTGCTTCTGTAGCAAAAACTCTTCCTACTTGTTTAAAGCCATGACCAACACGAGAGGTATGAGTATCAGTAGAGCCTATAAATCCCCAATTGAAGCCGATGGTATTCTCAGGATCATCAAAATTGCGTAATGCTAAACCATATTGTGCTGATTTTTTAGGGCGGTAATTGAAAGCAGGGTTGAACATATCTCGAGCTTGGCCTGCATCTAACCACTCTTCTGGTTTATATGCAGGTACCGTTAAGAAGCCGGTATTTTCATCTACATCAACGAAATTTTGTCTGGCGATAACAGCACGGTTTTGACATTCATCGGTTGTTTCATTTTCATCTAAACAACGCTGGCGAATAATTTCTCCCGCTTGCCAACAACTAGGCAAGTAGTCTGATGTAGGCTCTGGACAATAATACTCCCCTTGTGCATTTTTAGATCTTACTTGGTAGTTTCTATATTGTTCAGAGTTACCATGACCTGAATATATTTCTAGTAAAGGTGATAACCTATTATTAACATCTTTAGCATTTAAATGGCTTTCCCAACTAGCATCTGGAGGTGTATAAAAACCCCAAGACATGCCGTGCGGCACTACTATGGTATCAATAGCCCATTCATCTAATTTTTTATAGAGTTGCTCTGTTGTTGTTGCTTCTTCATAACAATCAGCGGGTAATTTATTCGATGGCACACCACTTTCACATTTTGGCGTATTTACCATATCATCAATAAGGTTATTATAGGCAGCGTAGTAGTCTTTGTGGCGTGGATCGATAATACCCAGCATTTTAGACATTTTACTTGATGGTTTTCGTTTTACTGCAGATATTTTTTTACTTTTAGCAGCGATTGGGCGACTAGGTATGGTACCCGGTATAGTGTCTTTAAATAACACATTATGATGGCCGTAATGCTCTTCTTTTACTGTACCTACTTGAGTCCACTCATATCCCATAAAGGCATAAGTATCTTGGTGATTTTCATTTTGGCTAAGTTGATTACACTTATTTACTGACTCAATTGCATCATGCCAACGCTCTGGCGTATAAGATTCAGAATGATCGGTTAAAAAATAAAAATCTAGTTGTGAAATAAAGCGTGCATAATCACAGGCATAGCTAGGTGGGAATGCCCCTTGTGCGCCATGCATCATTGGCAAGGAGAACATAAAAGCGTCCGAAGAATTAGTGGTATGTACATGGGTGTCACCAAACAAAATCTGCGTTTTACTATCAATATCCAAGGCAGCTAAGGAATCAATTTGGGCAATATTAGTGATTTTGACATCCTCATTTAGCAATGTTTCATCTATTTCATTACTTTTCTCAAATGGTAATTCTCGCCAATATAAATGAGGATCAGCAAAGTAACCGGGAAGTATTCTATAACTTACATCTGGCATAGTCCCAGAAAAGAACCAAGTAGCTAAAACAATAAAAGCTATAAAAAATGTCACTATTCTTTTTTTCATCATTTCATCACTTTCCCAAAAGGAATAACTCATTTAAGTCTGACAGTTATATTAAATTTACATGCTTTACTGTTGAAATATAAGGGTCGTATCGGTAAGCTAAGGGGACTATTTAGGAATACCCTATCAAAAAAGAAGAATAAATGTCTACTCACCTAACCTCTTTATGGCCAATTCCTGTGCAGCTTCTAGCACGAATTGCTACTGAACTTAATAATAATAATATTTCTACTCAAGAGTTACTTCATGGTACTGATGTGACAGAAAAAATGCTTTTTGAGTCTGAAACTATGCTTTCATATAGAACAACTGTGCAAATTATTGAAAGAGCATTAAGAATAAGTCCAATTGCACATATAGGCCTTGCTTTGGGAACAAGGCAATCGCCCTCTGCTATGGGGGTCTTAGGTTATGCTTGTAATTGTTGCGCTACAATAGAAGATGCCATGAATATGGCAGTAAAATATCAACGAGTTTCTAGTACTTTGTTACAGGCTAAATGGCACCAAGAAAATGGCCATCTTTACTGGAAATCAAGAGCACCTATTGAGCTAGGTAAAATACTTGTTTGTGCGATAGAGGAAGAATTTTTAACCTTATATAAATCTTTTGAAATGCTTACAGGCAAGAACATTCATTTTTTAGAAATGCATTTTCAATACCCCGAGCCAGAATATGTTGAGCTTTATCAACAAATTTTCAATTGCCCTTTATATTTTTCAGCCGATGAAAATATCGTAGTATTGAATGATGAAATACTCAATGTGCCTATCTTGCAAGCAAACTCGCTGAGCATCGCGGCCGCTGAGCGTATGTGCATAAGTTTTATAGAGAAAAACCCTATTATAGAAGACATGGAAATGTGTGTTAGACAATTAATAAATGAACAAGGAGAGCTTTTTCCTGATGAAGAATTCATAGCTGACAAACTCAATATAACCTCACGTACATTACGTAATAAATTGGCTTTACTGGGTACTAGTTATCGAGAAATCATCGATAGTATTAGAAAAAAATCGGCATTAGAGTATTTAATAAAAAAATCCTTAACGATGAATGAAATTGCTGAAAAAACGGGCTATAGCGATGCAAGATCTTTTCGACGAGCATTTAAAAAGTGGACAGGCGCCACTCCTGATGAATATAGAAAAAATTACCTATCTGGGAATTAAAATACCGCCAACCGTTCGATACACCAAAATACAGCAACACTGCCTACGACATAGCTGACAAAATACTCAAGCCGAGGGAGATTAATGTGCTTTATTTTCTGTAATATCCCCATAAGTAAAGCGATAGCACTAATGAATAGTAATTGGCCAATTTCAACGCCAACATTAAAAAAAAGTAATGCCGAAACAAAGTCTTGTGATGGCAAGCCAATTTCAGCAAGCACGGCTGCAAAACCAAAGCCATGTAATAAACCAAAACTTGATGAAACGACTAAGGGATAGCGATAGGTTAAGCTAGTCTGATTACATTTTGCAATCTCAAATGCAAGAAAAACAATAGACAATGCTATCGTCGCTTCAAGCGGTGCTATCGGTAAAGAAATTACACCTAAAGACGAAAGCGTTAAAGTAATAGAGTGTGCAATAGTAAAGCCTGTAATGGCCCAAAATAACTTTCTCGTTAGTTTAGCAATTAACACTAAGCAGGCTACAAAAAGCAAATGGTCAAGCCCGATGAGAATATGCTCAATACCAAGAAAAGTGTAAGTTTTAATGACATTTTCATAGCTAATATCCTGCGAAAATGTATAACTTGGTTGATTAGGACTTATTCGTCCGGTGACCACTTTACCTTCTAAGTTTTCGTAGCGAATAATAACGTCAGTTAATACCTTAGATTGCTTTACTTCAATATGTAGCCCCTGGATACCCTCAGCTCTTTTTATAAACCAGCGTTCTACATAACTCCCTTCAACAAAATAAGACTCTCTTGTCATTGGCGGCCGTTTTCCATCAATAATCAAGTTAAGCTGTAATTTTACTTCACCGCGTGCTGGTACCTTCAACAATATTTGATATTGAGTATGATCTATGTGATCTATTTGGTTTATCTGTAATAACGCTGGACGCATCTCATCAGCAATGGCACCAGAGCAAAAGAACAATAGCAAAATTGTAAACATATTCTTTACTGCAATGAACAACCTAATCTTCAACATAGTCAGAATTTGCTACAGTGACACTATATTTCTGTCTTAATCTTGTGTCCATGGCTGATTGTATATTGCCTTGTTGTTGATAAGCCCAATCGCGTTTAACTCTGTCTCTCACTTGATCTAATAAAGGCATTTCTGCCTGTTGAATATGGCTAACATAGATGAGATGAAGACCAAAACTAGAGGTAATTGGACCCGACCATAACTCAGGTTTCGAATTTGCGATAACGGCTGAAAATTCACTACCAAAAAGGCTGTTAATCTCTCGTTGAGTTTTTAACGTCATAGTGGCAGGCAGCATAGTGGTGTCTCCTCTGGGCTCTGATTTTTCAATAGAAGTTAACCATTGATGAGCGAGCATGCGCGGATTGTCGTATTTCGTTGGATCAATATATATTTGCTTAAAACTATAAGTTGATTCTCCACGGTATTGTTCTATATTTTTTGTTAAAAACAACTCGAGCTCAACATCTGCTGCATCAATGATAGAGCTAAGGTCATTACTGATAAACTCCATTTTTTGTTGCAAACGGCGTCTAATAACAGGGTCGTCCTGATCAAGCCCTAAAAGTAATGCTTCTCGGTAATACAACTCTTCTAATATATGATCGTCTATTAAAGCGTTTAGTTCTTTTTTTGTGGGGGCTCTGTGCCAAGTTGCTTGAAATATTTCAAACAAAATTTGAATGCGTTGCTCGCTAACAATAAACGTTGTACTAGCATTGGTACTTGGCACAAATCGATAAATTCCAAAAATCAATGTGCCTAAAATTATAAAATGTAGTAGCGGTTCACGAAGAAATTTTTTCATACTTGAGGTTCATAGTGAATGTTTAAATATGTTGCCATTGATACTCGCTTTATATTCTCAAACTATTATTTATTTTGTTTGCTAAAAATAATCGCCAGCAGCTTCATTGAAGCTATGAATAAATATACTGGCAATGAAATATCGTTATTTTATTTAGTAACTTCGTACCAAATTGGTGAAGAATAAGCTCTTTCTCTGGTGATCATCTGCACGTCTTTTGACATTTTCACGCCGTACTTTTTAGCATCATAGGCAGTCCAACGAGGTGTGGGAATCTCCAATACACGAGTGTAATAAAAAGCTTGTTGCTCTGGTGAAAATTCATCATCTTGCCAAAAACCTCTTAACTCTGAAGCGCCTATTGTATTGCTCCAACTCGCATTTGCTATATCGACTGTATTACCAACATCAGATAGTTTTCCATCGACAAGCTTTCTATCACCTGACCAACTTACATTAACAACTTTTTCATGGCTATTACCTCCAGCATCTAACCAACCTTTCACAATTTGAATTCTATCTAAATTAGCACCATTAGGATCTTTTGCAGCCGCAAAAATAAAAGTCGGTTTATGAGAGCTTTTTATACCAACTAGGTCGCTTCCCATTGGGACACCTTTTTTATAACCTATATTGACGTAATCACGCTGAGCTGAATCTTGTTGATTAAAATCCCAACTTGCAAAAAAGCGTAATTGAATACGAGAGCCAGTAGTGCCATAAACTTCTTTACGCTTCATTGCATCAAAAAGTTTCTCGCGGTTATTTTCAGTCGCCCATACTGCGGTTAGCCCAGATGATGCCTGCTTCCAACCTGGAATTTCAATGTTGTTGTCGGTAGATTTAGCAAGCGGCTTTTTCCAACGCTTAGATGAGGGCTCAACTAATACCTGTTTACCCATAAAGCTTTTCTCATCTGTTACCGGAATAGCTGTATGGCTATCAGAACTAGCAATCATGCCAAATTTGTATGGGTTAATCCCTAATTTATCTTGAAATTCTAGCCCTCTTTTCAATCCAGAACGTGCGTATTCTCCTGCAAGCATGTGGCTTTGTTTTTTCTCGCTCAAGGTTAAATTTCCATAATCCCAAGTTTCATAATCAGCAAATTCATCATTGGGAGATAATAAGGGATGAGCTTCTGAATCGCCTTTAATTTGTGAAATCTCAACTAATGGCTCCCAACGAGCACGTGTTTTAGCATAGGATTGAGTGATTGGTTCTCCATTTGCATCTATCATTGAGAACATCATGCCATTGCTTAAATTAGGATTATGAGGAATAGCGAGAACTTGACCACCTGTGTGTTTTTCATATGCTTCTAAAGCCAGCCATAATTTTTGCGGGTCATGATTAGTTTGATTGCTATTGATCGGCAACGTTTGTGAAACTTTATCTTTGCCATCACGAAATATCACAACCCTATGCAAGTTGTTACCTTTCCTCATTGCTGTCCATTCAAAACCTAATAATGCAGTGAACTTTCCTGGATCATTGTATTTTTCAGCGGCATCAATATAGTTTTTCCACGTTATTCCGGTAATTTTTAAATTATTATTAAGAGATTCGGGTAATTCCCCCCTACCTTGAGCATTGGTAATTTCCTTCACTGCCATAAAAGCAGACTTCCCTCCCTTTTTAAGCATAAGGTGCCATTTATTGACTAAAGGATTTATTATCAACTCAGAGTTACCGTTAATAATTTCATCCATTATACCAATACCTACAGTATGATCTGCCACTACAAGAAAATCTAATGGTAGGCCTAATTTAACTTTTTGACCTGTGGTCGAGGTCATTTCCTCTCCTAGTGCAACCCGATATGCTTGTTCAGGTCCTAACGTTAAACCGTAACCACGAGCATCCCCTGACAACCGTGTATGCAGGTGGGTATCGCCAAAATATACATTGCTCGCTTGTTGATGATTTTTATTTATTTGAGTGTCATTTTCTTGATTAGCCAAAGTGTGACCAGAGAATACAGATTGCAATGCAATTGCCATTAATAATTTTTTATTCATCAAGTATCTACCATATTTTTAGCTTAATAAGATAAGCTACTTTACCAATAATAACTTTATCCTTTTTTTTATTAATGTATAAGGGTTATATAGGTAAGCTATGGGGACTATTTAGGAAATTCACACTGAAAAATAGTCATGCCCAAAGCAAGTTCAAAGTATGAATGCCACCTTTCATTAATATAAAACACTTCAATACACAGATCATTACAGCTGACTTTCGGCTAGTTAAATGCAATTACCCTGTATTATTATTTAAAGTTCCTAAAGTGTCCCCTTTCTTTACCTTTTTAACCCTTTGTTTTCATCTCTATTAGCGTAATTTATTAACAAAATTAAACGGTAGATATTATAACGTTGGCATATCTACCGTTACTCTTAATCCTCATTGGTATGAACCTGGAGGAGATAAACTCACTTATGCTACTTCAAGCATCATATTGGAGACGAAGTAAGTAGGTTGTCATTAAGACCAAGGGATCTACGTTTTTTTTACAAAATAGAGATCTGTTTCGAGACCAACACATTTTGGACAAAAAACAGCCCTAGTTCAATGTCTAAAGAACTGCAACTCTTACCTGTTTTAAAGGGGATAGGATAAATGTTTTTAGGCAATAATTAACAATGAGATAACGCATGAAAAAAAGCATGATTTTAAGTTTTGTAGCGTTGGGCTTTATTGCCTGGTTATTTACTTCAGCAATGGATCCAATCGTTTACAACTTGCCTGATGGAGTCTATGAGGCAAGTGATAAAGATGTGATCAAGGTTAACGACGTCATTAAACCAACGCTAAAAACAGAGAGATCAAAACAACCACCTAATATTATAGTGATTCTTGCTGATGATTTAGGTTGGGGTGATATTGGGGTACAAGGCTCCATGGCCATTGAAACGCCAAATATAGATCAGCTTGCAGCAGAAGGTACACGACTCACCAATTTTTACTCCAGTGCGGCAATCTGTTCACCTTCAAGGGCTGGTTTATTAACGGGTCGTTATCCTTTGCGATCTGGTTTTGCCAATGTCTTAGCGGCTGCCGACGATACGTTTATCAGAAAAACAATGATGAGTATATCTGTAGGATTTTCTAAACTAGGCTTAACCGACATGATAGGCGGTGCACCATCGATTAAGGGTTTACCAGTATCTGAAATTACCATTCCCGAAGCACTACAAGCTAATGGATATAGAACTTTAGGCATAGGAAAGTGGCATTTAGGAGACTTTACGCATTTTCCAGAGTTTCATCCTCACAATCATGGTTTTGATCGTTTTTATGGTTACAACATGTCTAACGACGATTGGCCAGTTGCATTATGGAGAGATCAGCAAGAATTAATCAAGGATATTGGTATTAATCAATCTAATCATACCAAAGAGTTTACCCAAGAAACGGTTAAGGCAATTCACGAATGGAAAGACGTGCCATATTTTATTTATATGTCTCACAAAGATCCACATCAGCCTTTCTTTCCCTCAAAAAAATTCAAAGGTAAATCTCGCGGCGGCCCATATGGTGACGCTGTATCAGAATTTGACTGGAGCGTAGGTGAAGTTTTACAAGCTTTGAAAGATACAGGTAAATTAGAAAATACTCTAGTCGTAGTCACCAGTGATAACGGACCTTGGTACGAAGGTTCATCCGGTGGTTTGCGAGGCCGAAAAGGCCAGAGCTATGAAGGCGGATTTAGAGTGCCATTCATAGTATCGATGCCTAAAACTATTTCGAAAGGAAGCGTAATTGATACGCCAGCAATGAATATTGATATATTACCAACGGTTTTAGCAATGGCTGGTTTGAATAATCCATCAGATAGAATCATAGATGGTGTAGATTTAATGCCTTTGTTAAAAGGCATAGCAAAAGAAAATCAATATGATCGACCTTTATATTTTTATCATGAATATGGAGTAGAGGCTGTACGTCAGGGGCAGTGGAAGTACATTCAAGACATCAGTCATTATGTATGGCCAGTGCCCTTAGATAAAAATGTTATGGTATCAGGACAAGCCGCTAATTCCCGTGATTATTATCCTGAAGGCAGTGATGTAGGTATTCCAACGTTAGGTGTCTGGCCTCTTCTATACGATTTAGAAGTGGATCAAGCAGAAGGCTATAACGTAGCTAAACGTTATCCTGCCATGGTTGAAAAGTTTGATCAGAAAATAAATGCATGGACACAGGAGTTTATGGCTAACCCACGAGGCTGGAAGTAATAAACATCATCCATTAATTGCTAGCTGTATTTTTCATTATGAATTTGAATTCATCCATCCATTCTCAGATGGTAATGGCAGAATGCGTCGATTATGGCTAACTTTATACCTTAGCCAATGGCAATTAACATTTGCCTACCTGCCAGTAGAAACTGTCATTAAAGCATCGACCGACATTTATGAATAACTATGTCGTACCTGCGCTAGAAGCTGGATTAATAGCACTGACTAAGCCTGACTCACCAAGAAACCCAAAACAAAGATACTATTTTACGAAGATTGGTGAACAATCTATTTCATCCAATTGAACTAACTTTGTCAATTATTAGATAACGGTTGTTTTAAAATATATACCTTAACTCACAATCGCCCCATTAGAGTTAATGGGGCCATAAATTAGTGGTCAGAAATACTTAGCCACAGCATATAAATGATTATTTTTTCAGATATATTCGAAGCTATTATCCCTTATGCAATACCATATTGATAACGGAAAACTTTAGGAGTGTTTTTTATGGATTCAGACCCACTAACTTCTGAAAGTATCTCGTCAGTACATCTTTCCATAGCTATCTCTTTGTATAAAATGTTAGTTCAATATTTGCATATTGATATTTATATCTGATGTATGTTTACTTTCTCTAAAATTAACTAAGTTAGCAAATTGAACGCTATTTGATTCTTGATCATTAACAGTTAAGTATTTGTGCATGTAACCTTCTTTATCTTGTCGAGATTGCAATAATTGTCGATTTTCAGGATTATTTTCTATTTGCAACCAGCCCGAATTTTGATAATTTCCATTAAATTGATATTGATATAAATTACCATTTTTATCTTCAAAGACTTGTTGGTCATATGAATTGCTATATTGCTTATCTATGGCTTCAGGTAGCAGCGAAGTGTCATAATCTTTAACTGTATTTGTGGGTAAGTGGGTAAGAGTTATTTGCTCTGAGTCTTGTGTGTTTAGTCTAAAATTGTTAAAGGTTGGACTTTCTTTTAAAGCAAGATAATTAACGCCCTCAGAATTCACTTTTGTCCAACCAGAAGTTGTTCTATTTTGTTCATTATACTGGTACTGGTATAATTCGCCTTGCTCGTTACTCAATACCAAACCATCCCTAGATTTACCATATTCATGCGACAAACCATACAAACTGTCTTGGCTCTTATCATAACGAAGATTTTTTGATATGCCACTGCTTGCTTGGCTAATGTTGTTAGCATATTTAATATCAAAGTCAGCTAAATTAGCTGTAGAGATACGGCGCTTATTATGAAATTGGCCACCTTTAATATAACTATCATTAATAATACTGCTGTCTGATTGGGTGCGATTTTGACTATCAGAAACTAAATGTCCTACACGTTTATTAAAGGTGTGTAGCAGAATTTTATCTGCTTGTATTTGCTCTTCTGACCAATCCAGGGTTTTCTCTATTGCCTGAAAGCCATAATCTTCAGCCTTTAATGTTGTAAACGCTTGATTAGCACTTGCTAAATCCCCAACTAAAATATTATTAGTGACGTTAGCAAAGTCATCTAAAAATCGATTGAATTCTTGTTGTTCTTCCTCTGATAACGAGCCTTTTGTCATTGTGACATTTAATGCTTTTGTCGTCTCTTTATATTCATTGGTACTTAATGACTGACTTTGGTGAAAACTAGCCCGAAGACTGACAATATCTCCTTCTTTATTGGTGATATTAAATTCTTGAATTATTTGTTTTTTATTAACATCTTTTGCTTGCCATACTTGCAATGTCGCCGATGTTATTATGCCGCCAGCTTTTGTCCAACGTTCAGCATTGTCATCTATGCCTATTGCTTTATTAGTGTGGATAGATTGATCGAAATCAGGATTGTTAAGTAATTCCTGCTCACTTTGTGTGGCTGTATCGTCAATTGCCAGTGAAAGTTGATATAAGAATTTATCTAACTCTTTAGTATCAGGGTCGCTTTTTTGAAATTCAGTTATTCCTTGGCGAATTAAGCTATTGATTTGTGCTAATGGTTCATCAGCTTGATACTTTTTAATTTGAGTATTTAACTGCTCTTTCACACCAAAATCACTAAAAACGTCTTTAATTCCACGGGTTATATTATTATTAATAATTTTATTTGCCGCTTCGGTATCAGAGCGAAAACCAATATAAACGGAGACTTTATTTATTGCGGTACTATTGAGTAAACCTGTCCGTTGCTCGTGAACCTCTCTAGAACTATACAGATCTGTACTATCTTTTTTTGTATTGATTGCATTATTAGTAATACTAGAAATTTGCCATTTTTCATCATTAATGTCTTCTGGCAATAAGTTATCAAATTCCTCTCTTGTAAGTAACTTTGGCATAGATTGGTTGTACTTTGAGAGAGAATAATTATTTATATTAGTCATTATTTTTATCCTTAAAAAAGGGGCTATAACCCCCTTAGTGACTTTAAATTTATTTGTAAAATTGCATTTGCAAGTCTTTCCTTAAGCCAGTAGTTTCATCTATTACAATAAAATAACTCATCCAACTATTTATATTTGTTGGTAGTGCATTATATATAGGCATATCATAGTAATTAACATAGTTAGGTGAGGACTCATTAGGAGTAATACTATAGGTAGGGATATTATTAACACATGAAACTATATCACTATTCTCTTTTTGGTCAGCTTGCCCACACAAATTACTATGTATACCGCCGTAAATGACCCAAGAGGAACCATCATGGAAAAGAACATAATGTTGAATACTCACAACCTTATTAACGTTGCTACTGTTTACTAGTTTAATTGGAAATTTAAATGCAGGTGAGGCCGGAGTTAATTGAGCATAAATATCTTTATCTTCATCAGTTAAAACTGAAGCGGTAAGCCCTCCTTGCACTTCAAAGGGACTTTCAACACGATAAACATATTCACCCGAAAGAAAAACTAAATGATCACCATTTGCAGATATTGTTGTTCTTGATACGGTTAAATTATATGAACCATCAGTAAAGCTATAACTTGCCAAGCGAACTTCACCTGTTGTTGAATCATAAACATAGGCATTACTACCTGTAACATCATCGCTGGTTAAGTTGTTATCGCTAGATTCAAAAGCTATGAAGCGTCCATCGTAAGACATTGATGGGTTATCATAATTAGTTGCCGCTATACCGCTGGCATTAACGCTAATAAGTGTATTGGTGTTGAGTAAACGGTCATGCAAAATAATACCGCCAACGCCTTGGGTAACAAGGTTAGTTGCGGTAGTACTGTATACAATTAAGCGACCATCATCAGAAATATCGGGTGATGAGCTACTGCCATTGGCTTGTGTCCCATCACTCGCTAAATTAATACGCTCATTGCGTGTAAAAGCATTTTTTTGTGTGGTGGTATTTACAACAAAAATATCTCTTTTGTAATTCGTATCATTTTGCACAATATTGTGTGAATTAGATTGATAAGCAATGAATTGCCCAGAGCCTGAAATTTTAGGGTGTTGGCTATTACTACTCGCATTAACAAACTCTTGTCCGTACTCGTTACTTAATAATTTACGTGAAAAAGAGCCTGAGTTATAAACAGTACTGGTATCGACACTCATTATATTGTGCTTCCAACCATCACCATCATTAGCTCGACGCATTATTGCTAATTTATCACCATATCGGTCAATGTCATGGGTATGGCCTGCCGCAGGAAAAGTATCGTATAAATGTGATGTATTACTCCAAGCATTACCACTTGGGTTTACTTTAACAATGCCAGGCTTAATTAATGGCCCCCACATACCGCTTCGGTATTGTCCGGCAGTATCTACATAAGCAGATACTGCCATTGGATAACTAGCACCACTCATGCCATTAGGGGTAATATTAGTTGCTGTAGGTGATGATGGATTTGAATAATTGATATTAACTAATTCACCATTCACACCATCTCTAATCGTAACAATATTACCATCACCAGTAATTGAAGGGTCATACACACCACCAAGCGTTTTAATGCCAGAAAACGTGCGACTGCCAGCAATGATAATATTCGTCCAGTAATTCAACGGAGCAGAGCTCGTCGAGGCTGTTGAAACGCTGAAAGATTTTGATGTGCCGGATTTTGAATGTTTTTGTATTTTATTAATAGCTAAATGTTTTTTTTGACCCACTGCCAGCTTAAAAGGTAAATCAATAGGAGGTGATAGCTGCTTCTCTTTAACTGAGTGAAGTTCTAAATTATTTACAGGGGTGGTTATTATATTGTCTGTAGCGGCTAAAGCGATAGTCGTTGAAAATAGTACAGAAAAACAAAGTAACGAAAGTTTATTATATATTAATTCCATTTTAATTCCTTTTTTAAATATATAAAAAACGTTCTATATCTATAGAGTTGTGGTGTTTTTTATACTGTTAATCATTAACAAAAAGCATTGCATCTATGCGTGCTCTAACTAGGGTATCGGCATGAATAAATAAAACTTAATATATTTCCAGCGTCCTTCTAGTAAAAACTAAGTTATTGAATTCAATCTCAATAACTTCACTTATTTACATTGTAAAGAGACATCTCATAACCTATTGTTATTAATAGATATGATATGGCACACACCTTTTCGGTTTTAGAACAATTTTATTATTTAGTCATTTAAAAATTTACTGAAATAACATCATTGAATTGAACTAACTTTTTAGGCTGAGAGCTGGTTTACACTTTTTCTTCAGAAAAAACTACACAGTTTTTTCCTTTCACTTTGGCGGAATAGAGCGCATTATCTGCTGCAAATATAATTTTTTTTGCCGATATATCTATATTAGGTACTACGGTATAACCACCGATACTTACCGACAAAAAATCATATGACGAATTAGTTGCAGCAGGAATACTTTCATTTTCAACACGACTTCTTATATTCTCTGCCACCCCAGATGCGCCATGAACAGAAGTGTTTGCTAAAATCACCGCAAACTCTTCACCACCATATCGGCAAACAGTATCTTCTGGTCGTCGAGCAACGTCGGCAAGTATCT
>Ga0209826_1000377_pt1 | contig 32613 bp, 29 predicted proteins | sample GOMGulsemesocosm_5_FD_184637 | JGI IMG/M metagenome (GOLD analysis project Ga0209826, IMG submission 184637) | Methane-oxidizing microbial communities from mesocosms in the Gulf of Mexico - GOM15C Gulf of Mexico (SPAdes) (version 2) | ecosystem: Environmental > Aquatic > Marine > Cold seeps... | reverse complement strand
AAATTACCTGATGTCATCCTAAGACAACATCGACTTCAAGATACACGTTACGACGTTAAGTTATCAAATCTGACAACCGCCGCCCGCGCATCTCTTCTATTCATATCTACAATGTAAAAAAACAAACAATCAGTTACTCGTAAGCCTGATCTAAATCCTTCCGAAATCGAACCCTAATTCAAAGTCTCTCAACCCCTCATCAGTGCCCCATCTCGTCGGCGTGTGGCGGGTTATAAGCACATCACATCAAACCGTCAAACCCTTTCTGAAACTTTTTTCACGTTTTCTGCTTCAAACTTCCTCTGTTGTTCCTAAAGACCACAAAAAGGTCAGCAAAACTGCCATATTCAAGGAAAGGCATTCAATTAAAAAAAGTTGCTCTAATTTTGAGAACATCGAATAGACAGCATTTTCTTCCATGAAACCTATTAATAAGATCGCGGAAGACCCAATTCATGTTCCGCTATAAATGAAAGAATGAGGTTCGTGGAGATTGGCGCGACTTGATATAGGCGCGTTTCTCTGTATTTACGCTCCACATCATATTCCTCAGCAAAACCAAAACCGCCATGAGATTGCAAACATGCTTCCCCTGCAGCCCATGACGCTTCTGATGCAAGCATTTTCGCCATATTTGCTTCAGCCCCACATTTCACGCCTTGATCATAAAGGGAATACGCCTTCTGAACCATCAGGTTCGCCGCCTCCATTTGCGCGTAAGAGCGAGCAATAGGAAATTGCACGCCTTGATTTTGACCAATTGGTCTTCCAAACACCTGACGATCGCGAACATAATTGGAAGCCGTCTCAATAAACCAGCGTGCATCGCCAATACATTCGGAGGCAATCAGAATTCGTTCCGCATTCATGCCTGTCAGGATATATTTGAATCCCTTTCCCAATTCACCGATCAAACTATCGGCAGGGATACGAAGATTATCAAAGAACACTTCCGTAGTTGCATGATTGATCATGGTGCGAATAGGTCGAATGGTCATTCCATTCCCCACTGCTTTTCGCATATCAACGAGGAAGACAGACAATCCATCTGTTCGTTTCTTCACCTGATCTTTCGGGGTTGTCCTCGCAAGCAAAATCATCAAGTCTGAATATTCAGCCCGTGATGTCCACACTTTCTGTCCATTGATGACAAATTCATCCCCATCGCGAACAGCCATCGTCGAAATACTGCTTGTATCCGTCCCAGCGGTAGGTTCCGTCACCCCAAAAGCCTGCAATCGAAGTTCACCCGTTGCAATTTTTGGCAAATAAGTTTTGCGCTGTTCTTCACTGCCATGGCGTAAAATTGTACCCATTGTGTACATTTGAGCGTGGCAAGCGGCACCATTGCAACCATTGGCATGTATTTCTTCCAAAATGGCCGATGCCACGGATAAAGGGAGCCCCGCTCCGCCATACTCTTCAGGAATGAGGGACGCCAAAAGCCCCGCATCCGTTAGCGCCTTCACAAATTCTGATGGATAAGCACGCTCTCTATCTTTTTCCTGCCAATATGTTCCGGGGAAGTCGCCACAAAGCTGAGCTACCGATTTACGGATCTGCCCAATTACTTCTGTATCCATTGTCTTGTACCTTTAAAAACCGCGCATAGTTATGAGCTGGTCAAAATCATCGCGTTCAGACTGTAGTTGATTGATGATCGCCTCATCATCCATATAGCCCAGTGCCATACCACAAAAAACCATTTCGTTTTCCGGCACGTCCAAATGCTTTGAAATGGTTTCAGGCCATCGGGCCCACGCTTCTTGTGGACAAGTATGCAAGCCCATTTCTCGCGCTAGCAGCATAATATTTTGCAGCAACATACCTAAATCAGCGAATTGGCCGATCTCCATTTGTCGATCAAGGATAAAGAATATCCCGACCGGAGCACCAAAAAACTCAAAATTTTTGGCTAGTTGCTTCAATTTTCCCGGTGTATCTGAACGTGGAACACCGATTAAATCATATAGGGCCTGACCGACAACCCGACGCCTCGTCCGATAAGGTTCTGTAAGCTCAGGCGGGTAAACATTATATTCTGGCGTCTCAACAACGCCTGTCTTTAATTTTTCAGCCACATCTTCAACAAGTGTCTTTAAAGGAGCACCAGTTAGAACTTGAATTTTCCAAGGCTGTAGATTTCCACCAGAAGGCGCCCACTTAGAGACTTCCAATAACTCTCTAACTTGGCTCTCACTGACTGGTTCACTTGTAAATTGGCGGACAGATTTACGACTTCTTATTGCTTCTGATACTCTCAAGAGATACTCCTCGCGATGGGGACACGCCTCAACTACATAAAGTTGAGGCTCATCTTAAATTACTTTATCACGGCAAGGCCGTTATTGAGAACAACAACGTCTCTCTCTTTTACACGGCTTCTGAATGAAATATCAGATCCATCTTTCCAGATCTCAGTAACAATCGTCTCTCCAGGATAAACGGGTGATGTAAATCGAAGCTTCAATGATTTAAACCGCTCTGGATTATAACCGCATACGTCTTTCAAGATTGCATGTCCTGCTGCCCCCAATGTAGCAAGGCCGTGCAAAATAGGCGCTTTAAATCCAGCCGCTGTCGCCACGCGGGGATCTGCATGCAACGGATTAAAATCGCCACTCAACCGATACATTAATGCAGCTTGCGGTAAAGTCGGCAATTCAACAACACTGTCAGGCGCCCTATCGGGAAGCTCATGTGGTTTTGGTGCTTCGATTTTCGGGCCACCGAATCCACCGTCGCCGCGTGCGAAAGTTGTTGATGTCAAAGTGCACAAATGATCCCCGGTAAATTTATTGTAGATCTTGCGATCAGAGAAGATGAGCGCCCCTCGCCCCTCGCCTTTATCGATAATTTCTGTGATCCGAGTCTCCCCGGTCAAATGCCCCGAAGCTGGCAGCGTCTTGTGGATTTCAATGCCTTGTTCCCCATGTAAGACCTTAACCCAGTCAACACCATATTCAGGCTCTTTCAAAAAGAAGCCTGGAGATGCCATAACCACAAACATAGTGGGAAGCGCTAGCTGATCTTCTTCATAAGTAAACCGAAGCTGATCCATATCCAGAGGATCTGCAGACAACCCGACTCCCAGCGCGTAAAGAATACTGTCTTTGGATGTATAGATTTGCTCTACCGGCTCAAACTTGTGATTGAGCAATTTATCATAATCAATAGTCATCTTTATGCCCCTTAAACTGGATCCCAGCAGAATACGTCACCAGAACGTTCCAAAGGAACAAGCGATGATTTGATTGCGGGGCCAACGCGAGAGGCAACGGTCTCAGGTGTCCAGCCATCAGAATTATGAAGATTACGAATAGGTCTTGGCTGACTCATCAGGCAAATTTCATTGTTCCGCACAACAAATATTTGGCCCGTAACATCTGCTGCCTGCTCTGCGAGCAAATATACACAAAGGGGCGCAATCTTCTCAGGTGTCATTTGTTGTATCTTTTTAACCCGCTCACGCTCCGCATCCGTTCCTTGAGGAATGGTGCCAATCAAACGAGACCAAGCAAAAGGAGAGACGCAGTTTGAACGAACACCAAAACGCGACATATCAAGGGCAATTGAGCGAGATAATCCTGCAATTCCAAGTTTTGCAGCGGCATAATTTGCCTGGCCAAAGTTACCAATCAAACCCGAAGTCGACGTCATATGCACAAATGACCCACTTTGCTGTTCTCTGAAATAAGGTGCCGCAGCTCTACTTACGTTAAAGCTTCCTTTTAAGTGAACGGCTATAACCGCATCAAACTCAGCTTCGCTCATCTTATGGAAAATAACGTCCCGTAAAATACCGGCATTATTCACAATACAATCGATGCTTCCAAAATTACTGCGTGCATCTTCAATCATTTGGCCGGCGTCATCCGAACTAGCAACGTTGCCAAAATTGGCGATCGCCTCTCCGCCGGCATCTGTAATGGCTTTTACAACCTCAAGAGCAGGAATTTGATCAGCACCATCGCCCTGTTCCGTCCCGCCCAAATCATTCACAACAACTTTTGCGCCATGCGCAGCAGCCATGATCGCGATACCGCGCCCAATTCCTCGGCCCGCCCCCGTTACAACGACGACTTTCCCATCAAGCATTTTATTTTCTGACATTTCGCTTCCTGTTCTTATTATTTTATTATTGTGGTCCAGCGGGACCGGGAGTGCGATGTCAATTGTACACCCAGTTTATTATCCTTCGCAAAACGAATTACAGTATTTGTAAAAAAATAGTTAGCTTGCGTACTAATTTCTGCGAATTTTTTGTACATAAGGTAAAACTTATTATGATGTATTTTCGAAAGAACACACCATTTTGAGTAAAAATAATGAATCACTAACTGGCAGGAACGTAGCTTTTTAGTACCCTCTTTCTTTATCAACCGTCGTGGGAAGAGTTCCTGTTTCCCGATATTGGCTGATATTTTTAGAGACAATCTTTGTAGCCGTATCAAAATCTGTAGGAGCAGAAATATGCGGCAACACCGTTACATCTTCATGCCCCCAAAACGGGCTGTCCTGTGGTAAAGGTTCTTGCTGGAAAACATCCAAGACAGCGTGATTGATCCGTCCCGTATCTAAAGCTTCGATTAAATCGACATCGTCAATAATTGGTCCTCGCGCGAAATTGATCAAGCTTGTCCCAGTGCCCATCTGATCAAATAACTTCTTGTTCAACAGGCCTCGCGTACTATCACTTAAGGGCAGTAAAAGAACTATAATATCCGAATGCGCTACGACTTGGCTTAACCCGTCTTCCCCTGACTTAGTATCGATACCTTCAATCACCTTGGCTGTGCGGCTCCATCCCATAACCTTAAATCCAGCCTCAGCCAGTTTTTCGCCTGCAACCCGACCAAGTTGTCCTAACCCCAAAATGCCAACGGTTTTGTGGGATGGCTTTTTATAGGGTAACTCTACCCAAATCCGCGCCTTTTGCTGCTTGGCATAGGCAGGCATGTCCCGATGAAGGTACAAAGTCCAGGACAAAACTGCTTCCGCCATGATGCGGGACATTTCCGGATCCACCATTCGGACAATTTCAAAAGGACGATCTCGAAGCTCACCGAGCAACCTTTCAACTCCGGCCCAAACACTTTGGATCCATACAATATTAGGAAGCGTCGCCAAATCTTCAGGAGAAGGATTAGCGACGATAGCAATGGTTGCTTGTGACCGCTGGCTTTCACTTAAGTTGCCAAAAGGAATAATCCGCTCATTGGGCAGGGCATCAGAGAGTGCACTGACCCAGTCTTTCTCGTCTTCAGCACTGACTTGACCTACGAAAGGGATTACGGGTTCCATGCTTTAAACTCACTCTAAAATGCGGATGTTAAAAAGCTTGGGGTTAATAAACAAGCTCAAATATTTTCGAGCCTTTACTTAACGATTACAATGCGCATCAACAATTTTTCGGAGCAACGGTGCATAATAGGAGAATTCAGGTGTTTGAACCCCTGCAACTTTCCCCTCATCATCCCAGCGGCGCACCTGAACAATTGTCTCTAAATGAGGAAAAGTCCAAAATTCTTCCACTTCCTCTGCAGACATCGGCCCTCCTTGCAAATTCAAAGTATGAACAGAGGCATCTGACAACCGATCAAAATAATCAGGTTCAACAGCACATAAATAACGTTTGGCCGCCACATGGTGGCGGATGCTGTCGATCACTATGGCTGGAAAAAATTCCTTTATGACTTCGGCTCCTGCGACGTCATGATAATTATTGACGCCTTTCTCTAATGCGTCTTCAGGAAACTCATTTGTATAATGTCCGATATCATGAAGGAGTACAGCTGCGATAACCTGATCATCTGCACCCGCTTGTTCAGCAAGAAGTGCTCCTTGCAACATATGTTCAGACATTGTTACGTCCTCCCCTAAATAGGAGTCTGCACCGCGACGGTGAAAAATATCACCAATAAAATCAACAATATTCTCAGAGTTTAAAACCAGATTTTCAGTATCAGTCAAGGTCCATACTTCCATATTTATTCTCGATAACAGACAACGTAGACAACAAACCATCCATGTCAGCATAACATCCTTGCAACCAACGTGTCCCAGCGCCAGAAAAGGCGTTTCGGGCATGAAGGACACGACAATTATCCACGATAAAACATTCACCGGGAGACAATTTGAAATTTACCGCCATAGATGGATCATTCACAATATCGCTAAAATGCCGATAGGCTTTGTAATATAAAGACATTTGATCATAAGGCACATCAACCAAGGGCGCACAGGATCGATTATTAAATCGAATGGCGACGATCTGCCCTTCAGGTGACAACTCGATCATGGGTTTGATTGCCGATAGATGAACGTCATCATCCCCTTTAAATTCAAATCTTGCGGAGTAGTCACATAAAATTTGGAATTCATCAGGTGCTTCTTCTTTTAATCTCTCCGCCACCCCAAACCCATCTACAACGGTATTTTCCCCGCCGTCAGCAGAATTTTCCAAACAGTAGAGAATTTGTAATGTAGGGACAGGATCGCGATAAGGATTGTCAGTATGCGCCTGTAAACCCAGCCCTGTATAAGCCAAATTTTTTGGGTTTATCTCGGAGCGAACTTCAAACCAGGCTCCGTAATTGGTCTCTCTCACATATCCAAACAAAGATGCCACATTGAGCAGCGCTCCTGATTTTATTTCACCGCCAGTCATTTTGGCCACGCCAAACTTCCGAATACCGGCAAGCCAGCCCCCCAAATTCTTGGGAGAATTTTTAGCGTCTTCATAGACAGTTATGGGCAACTGTGATGATAATTGGCTATCCCACATGTGAGCACTTGCACGAACGCTGGAAGACTGATCCTCTGAAATGCGGTCGTAGCAATTGCCAGCAAGCCATATTAGTGAATATTGAACAACTTTGTTTTCTGGCAAGAAAGTAATTTCAAGGCCATCATCTTTCAACACTGCTTTTGATACGTGAATATCTTCGGGAATTTGTGAAACAGTCATAAGTTTTTGACCGTTCACCGCCGAACGAGTATGTGGATCTTGAGCATTATCCCGAAGCCAAACTGCATGAAAACGCATTCGATTATCTTGGTCATCCGATATCGAAATTTCTTTTCCATCGTCAATTAAGGCCACAGACACATAACTATTCATTTATCGCTCCATCCAATTTCATCTTTAAAGAATAACAAGAATGCGGCATAATTAAAAACAATAGATTTTTACAATAAGGGGCGATTATTCTTATGCCTTCAACTATGAATGCTTCTCTACCCCCTATGGAATGGCTTAAATCCTTTGAGGCCGCCGGAAGGCACGGAAACTTTACGGCAGCAGGCACCGAAACGGGCCTAACGCAAGCCTCTGTCAGCCAACATATCCGTGCATTGGAAAAACGGCTTGGCGTCAGCTTATTCAGGCGCTTACCGCGGGGGGTCGAACTCACTGCAGCTGGGGAAGCCTACCTCCCTCATATCCAAAATGCTCTATCTCTTATCAAACGAGGGACGGATGATCTCTTTGGGAAGCCTTCAAAGAAAATCACTATAGCGTCACCAGCATCTATCGCTTCTTTGTGGATTGCTCCGCTATTGAAGGTTTTTTCAATTAACAACCCGGAAGTTGAGGTTTCAATATCCTCTATCCACCGCGACATTGATTATGATGCGGTAGAAAGCGATTTCCAAATACACTATGGCCGTGGAAATTGGAGTGATCGGAAAAGCAAAAAACTTTTCACTGAAAAATTGGTCCCGGCCTGCGCCCCACAACTTTTAAGCCAAATTAAAAGCATTCAAAATTGGCAAAACCAACCATTGCTGGCCGTTAATGGCTTTAGAGATGGTTGGCAGGAATGGGCGAAAGCTGCAGGTCATGCCCCCCTCGTCTCGCCTAAACTCCGTTTTGACAGTTTTATTACAGCCCTGCACGCAGCGGAAAGTGGGGCCGGCATACTTCTGTGCTCACTACCGCTGACACAAAGGCATTTCGACGAACAACGACTAGTGCCTCTAGATACAACCAACCACACCATGCCAATTGGAGCTTGGATCACATGGCCGAAGGACCAGCGGGTGACACGTCAACAATCAGATTTGATAAAAGCGATAACAATGCATCAATAGAAACTAGTTCTTTGCAAGCGCCAAAATACCAGAAGACGCCACAACTTTTTTATTATTGGCAAAAGCTTCATGATTTTTCTCAATATCTTTGAGACTATAATAGTAATTCACTAACAAGCCCGAAGATTGCGCCAATCCATTCTCTGAATTATCGCCAAGCCAGTTTATCCGTTCCAGCCGTGCGCCATTTCCCAAATGGAAGCGAGCGACAGGATCCATTGGATTATTTCTGGATTTTTCATTCACAAGATAATGGGCGACGAGTTGCTCTAATGGCGCACGTACCTGTTCAACGACTTCCTCATTGAGCCACCATTCCTTTTCTTTCAGAAGGCTTCTTACTTTCGTTGATTGGCTAGCTGACAAACCACCCGTTTTTCCTTTTGTTGTATTAAACCATTTCATGAAACCGGGGATCGGGGATAAAGTTGAGAAATGCTTCAAATTAGGCAATTCAGCTGATAATTCCGAGACCACTTGTTTAATTAAGAAATTACCAAAACTAATTCCCTTTAACCCATCCTGACAATTACTGATGGAATAAAAGATTGCGGTATCAGTCGCTGACGGAGCCAGTCGTTCTTCTTCGCGGTCAAGAAGAGGTTGTACAGCAGATGCCAATCCTTTTACTAAAGCAACTTCTACGAAGATAAGAGGCTCATCTGGCAATGCAGGATGGAAGAATGCAAAACAACGGCGATCTTGATCAAGACGTCGTCGTAAATCATCCCAACCATCAATAGCATGAACCGCTTCATACTCGATTAATTTTTCCAATATCACAGCTGGCGTTCGCCAATTAATCTCTTCAAGTTCCAAAAAGCCACGATTAAACCAGCTTTCCAGCAAATGCTTTATATCCCTGTCAACTTCTTTCAATTCAGGAAATTCTCGAATTTTGGAGACGAGAAATTTTCGCATATCAACAATAACCGCCGTGCCACCGGGCGCGAAATTTATCCGGCGCATCAATTCCTGACGTGGTGCTTCTAATGCTGATGCAAGTTTATGTGTGTTTTCAGTAGACTTGTCTGCCTGATAAGCGACGACTGCCGCATCAACTAAGTCAGGAACAATCGATACTTCCTTATGAAGAAACAGAAGGAAGTCCAGCCTCTTCTCATCTGACAGCTTCCCCCAAAGATCAGTAATCTCTCTGGCGAGCGCAATTCCTGACGCTTCACCGCGTTGCGTCATCAGGTCCCGACAAACACCTTCAATTGAATGGCTTCTCGCTTTTCCAGCTCCCCGATCAAGAAGATCACGTCCAGCATCGGCAATGGAGTTAAATAACTGAGATACAAATGTCTGTCTCATTGCTCTAATCCCATAACTTTTTCAGGTAACCAAGTTGCTATTTCCGGAAATATACACAGGATAACAATCCCGGCGACCATACAAAGCATGAAAGGAAAGGCTCCTTTCAGAATTGTCGGTAAGGAAATATCTGGCACTATCCCGTTGATCACATACAAATTAAGCCCGACCGGGGGTGTGATAAGGCCTATTTCCATATTAATTGTTAAAATTACCGCAAACCAATAAGGGTCAAATCCTGCCGTAAGGATAATGGGTAGCAATATAGGCGCGGTCATAACGATGACTGCAACTGGCGGCAGAAAAAAACCAGCCACAAGCAAAAACACATTGATCATTGCCATCAGTGCCCAGCGGTTTACTTCGAGTCCCGCTATATATTCGGCAATTGATTGCGTAACAAAAAGACTTGAAAGCGTGTAGGCAAATAAAGCAGAGGAGCCAATAATCATTAAGATCATCACGCTTTCACGCGTTGAATCGCTCATAATTGCCCAAATTTTCTTAGGATGAACAATTTTGTAAATAACGGCGACCAAAATCAGACAAAATAAAGCACCGACGCCTGCGGCCTCTGAAGGTGTCGCAACACCGCCATATAAAACAAACAAAATGCCAATAATGATCGCTAGAAAGGGTAACACACGGGGTAGAATTTCAAACTTTTGTTTCCATGAGAAAGCACCGATTTTTGCCTTGAAATCGAAGCCGTTGCGCCATGCATAATATATGGCCCAAGCCATAAACAGCGCAGTTAGCATTAGTCCGGGAAATACACCGGCCAAAAACAAACGTCCAATAGATGTTTCCGTGGAAATGCCATAAACAATCATAGTGACGGAAGGCGGAATTAAGATCCCTAAGGTGCCTCCAGCGGCAATGGAACCCGTAGCCAAACTATCTGGATAACCGCGCTTTTGCATCTCTGGAATGCCCATTTTGCCAATGGCGGCGCAGGTTGCAGGGGATGATCCGCTGAGGGCTGCAAAGACGGAACAGGCTCCAATGTTTGAAATTATCAAACCACCGGGAACACGTGTCAGCCAACGATCCAACGCCTCGAACAAATCTTTTCCGGCTGGGGAAGATGCCACAGCTGCCCCCATCACAATAAACATCGGAATTGAAACAAGAGAAAATTCAGCAATTCCTGCAAAAAATGTATCGGCAACAACTGAAAGGCTATCCACGCCTTCAAATATTGCAAGGAAAACTATGGAGACAAGCCCAAGGCCAAAAGCAACAGGCATACCCGTTGCTAATAAAACGATGATCAAAATTGCTGCAAGAATGCCAATCGTAATCGGTTCCATTATTCCCCCTCTTGCTGCGGGGCAGCCAAAATAGACAGATACTCAAAATTGAAAGCAAGACACAAAATATCAGCGACATATTGAAGGCACAGAAGAGCCGTACCAACAAACATAGGAAGGTAGGGTATCCACAAAGGCAATTCCCAGATGGTATCGGTTAGCCAGTTACCTTCTAAAGCCTCATAAAAGAAAATATAGGCCTGCCAAGTTAAAACCAGACAAAACGCCAGAGCCAAAAGCGATGCAAAAATTGCCAAGATTTTTTTCGGCAAGGCGGGTAAATAATGAGGAAGTAAATCCACATTCACATGCCCCTTGATCAACAATACATAAGGGCTCCCCAAAAATGTAGCAGCAACGATAGCATAAGTTACAAATTCAGTTTGCCAGATTGTAGACATATTCAGGAAATACCGCATGGCAACCATTTGAACGTCAACGAGGATTGCCGCGCACACCAACAAGGCAGCTAAGATGCCGCATAACTTGGAAAGATTTTGAATAGACTTAATAAATAACGTCATAATTACCTTGAGTAAGCTATGGAATGGGACTTTCGATGAGGTACTTGATTAAACCGAAAGCCCCGACAGGAATTTATTGAACCGCTAAAGCTTTCTTAATCAATGCTTCGCCGCCCTTAACCTTTTTTGCAAACATTTTGTATGAAGTTTCATTTGCGATATCACGCCAAGCTTGAGCTTGATCAGATGACATTTCAACAACTTCAACGCCTGCTTTTTTATAAGCTGCAACCAACTTGTCATCTAACCCTTTAGCGGCACCGAAGAAGAAATCTTCTGCTTTCTTACCTGCCGACATCAAGGCGGCCTGCTGATCTTTGTTCAGTTTACCAAAGCTTTTCTTAGACATCAAAAGCGGCTCATACATGAACCAAAGTGCATTCGCACCCGGTGCTGTCAAACATTTAGCCTGCTCATAAATACGATAAGATACGAAGCTGCCAGAGCTTGTATTTGCGGCATCCAAGACACCTGTTTGTAATCCGCTATAAATTTCAGAACTTGGCATTGACGCGATTGAAGCGCCAGCACCTACGAGCATTTGCTCGAACGCCTTACCGGCGGCACGGGTCACTTGCCCCTTCATAGTATCTGGTCCCAAAATACAATTCTTCTTTGAAACAAAACCCCCGGCAAGCCATGCATCGGCCAGAACAACAACACCGGCATCATTAATGATTTTCTTAATATCATCCATGAAAGGAGAACTATTCAGTCTTTTCGCATGATCATGGTTTTTAACAAGACCTGGCATCAAAGTGGAATCAAATTCCGGGTGGCGACCAGCGGCATATGCCAATGGGAAAGCTGAAATATCCAATTGGCCTTTAACCATTGCACCCCATTGCTCTTTGGGTTTGTAAAGGCTTTTGCCTGGATACACTTTAATATTTAGACCGACATCGGCAGCACCGACTTCGCGTGCAATGATTTGCACCATTTCATCACGAACGTCCCCTTTACCGCCAGGCCATTGGTGAGATGCCTTCAAATTCTTGGCGTCGGCAACACTAGACGCTAATGACATGACTCCCATAGTAATTGCCAGAGTCGTCCCTAAAAGTACTCTTTTCATTCACTCTCTCCCTGTTTTGCCCAAAAATTACTGAGCCAGCTAGCCGCACTATCCTGTGCGATCGAACCTGTTTTGTTTAAAAACTGTATGGTAGATTCAGCAAATTGTATACAAGAAAAGATTTTACGAATACCAAAATGATGTTAATGTTGCCTTGAGCAGTGAAAATAGGAGGATGGCGTGAACCTATCCCGCGCAAGTGAATTGGTCCCAGTATTAGAACAAGATATTGTTACAGGCGTATTAAAACCCGGACAAAAACTTGATGAGTCGGTGCTTGCGAAACGGTTTAACGTCTCCAGAACCCCTGTGAGAGAGGCATTGGGCAAGCTTGCAGCGAGTGGACTTGTTGAAATACGTCCAAGACGCGGCGCCATTGTAGCAACCATCAGCCTCCGTGAACTTATGAATATGTTTGAAATGATGGCAAATCTTGAAGGTATCTGTGCACGATATGCGGCCAGGCGCATAACGCCAGAGGAAAAGCTCGAACTAATAGCAACCCAAAAAGCCTGTGCGACGCTTGCAACATCGGACCAATTTGACGATTATTATGACCGAAACATGCTGCTACACAACTTGATTTACAAGACCAGTCACAATGAATTCCTTGAAAAGCAAACCCGGGATTTACGCCTTCGATTGTCCCCATACAGGCGATTACAAATACGAATTCCAGGTCGCTTGAAATCCTCTTCGGAAGAGCATGGAAAACTTGTCGATGCTATATTAAAAGGGGATGCTGAATTGGCTGAAAAATTGACACGAGATCACGTCGCTATTCAAGGAGAGCGCTTCACAGATGTTCTGGCGACGCTCCCTTCCAATTTTGTGCGCGCATCTGCATAACAAAAAGTAAGACTAGAAAACATGGAAAACAATAACTTATACGCCCTCTTTGATACCAAATTTGCAGCAGGTGGCACACAAACTGCCTTCGAACTTCCAACTGGTAAAACATATAGTTTCAATGAGATTTCCGAGAAAAGTGGCCGTTTCGCAAATTTATTAACCGATACAGGTGCAAAGCCCGGAGATCGCGTTGCGGTACAGGTTCACAAGACAGTGGAAGCGGTCATTCTTTATCTCGCCTGCCTTCGTGCTGGCCTTGTATATTTGCCATTAAACACCGCGTATAAGTCAGCAGAAATCGAATATTTCCTAACTGATGCAAGCCCAGCCATTTTAGTGTGCGATCCAAAGGATGAGAAACTTCTGTCAACAATCGCGAAGGAAGCTGGTGTCGATACAATTCTCACTCTTGATAAAGCCGGTTTGGGAAGCCTGATTGAAAAAGCTGAGAGTTTTCAAGAGGATTTTGAGACTGTATCCCGAACATCAGATGATCTGGCCGCCATTCTCTACACTTCGGGGACCACCGGACGCTCAAAAGGGGCCATGCTGACCCACAACAATCTGTCCAGCAATGCCAAGACACTTGTTAAAGGGTGGGCGTTTGAGCAAAAAGACGTCTTACTTCATGCCCTTCCTATATTTCACGTACATGGATTGTTTGTTGCGCTTCATTGCGCATTTCTATCGGGTAACAAGGTTATTTTTCTCGATAAATTTGATGCAGATACCGTAATAGATCAACTTCCCAATGCCAGCGTTTTCATGGGTGTCCCCACTTTCTATACTCGCTTGCTGGACAGCAAAATACTAAACAAACAATCCTGTAAAAACATGCGCCTCTTCACAGCTGGCTCAGCGCCGTTACTAGAGGAGACCTTCAATGATTTTACAAGCAGAACCGGTCATGTAATTTTGGAAAGATACGGGATGTCAGAAGCGGGAATGATCACCTCAAACCCCTATGATGGCGACCGTATAGCGGGATCTGTTGGCTTCCCTCTTGATAATGACGTTCGTGTTGTCGGCGAAGACGGTGAAGTCGTTGCAGATGGAGAGATCGGAATACTTGAAATTAAAGGACCAAATGTCTTTAAGGGATACTGGCAGATGCCTGAAAAAACAGCATCGGAATTCCGCGATGACGGTTATTTTATAACTGGCGATATGATCAGGAAAGATGAACGGGGATATTACCGGATTGTTGGCAGGTCCAAAGATTTAATCATTTCCGGCGGCTATAACGTCTATCCAAAAGAAATTGAAAGCTATATCGATGAAATGCCAGGAATTTTGGAAAGTGCCGTTGTTGGACGCCCTCACCCAGATTTCGGCGAAGCAGTTGTGGTTTTTGCCATAAAAGACGGAACAGCTACCGTTGATGAAGAAAATATTATTGAGTTTGTTAAAAATAAGCTCGCTAATTTTAAGGTTCCAAAGCAAGTATTCTTTTTGAGCGAACTTCCCAGAAATACCATGGGGAAAGTTCAAAAGAATGAACTTCGCAACCTCGTTGAAGACAAAAGTTAGCGAAGACGCTTTAATGAATGTCGCACGATCAGGCGGTGGAAGGGTGCGATAACCCACATATAGACATCACCAAACCGCCTTTTTGTTTGTACTATTGATATCATATATGCTGTTTTCTGCCCCCCCGCTTCTTCAACATAGAGTGAAAAACTGGCATCCAAATGATTATCGTTTGCTGTCACAACAATCTCATTTTCGGTCATATATTCAATTTTAAAGAAATCGATATAATCGCCAATAGCCAAATCACCCGCTGGTTTTTGAACTGATGTATTTTTAGATGACGTTGTATTAATTCCAAAGAAACCAACAATCCAATTGCGAACTATCATCAGCGCCCTCACCCATTGTGGGGCAGGTTGCATCATTCTTATGAAGAGAGCCGCCGGAGTTCCACAATTTTCCAGAGCGAGTTTTTGCGAAAAACAATCCTGATAGCTTGCCTGCCCATAATCTGGAGCGAGCAAACTTTGTTTTGGTACTTGAGAAGCATCCGTCATGGCTTTTTCCTGAAATGGTATTGATTGCCGACTAGGCCCTTAAGTATCTTGCCGTTTTAGATAGGCATTAACCTTTGCACGGTTTCCACAAGTAGACATAGAACACCAACGACGCCGACCATTTCGGGACGTATTTACAAAATACAAATCACAATTGTCACTGGCACATTGGCGTATTTTAGCGACTTGATCGGATACAAGGAATTCCGCAATATCTTTCAAAATAGGGTATAGAAGCTGCTCTGGACCCTGTTCAGCCGCTTCTGCTTTCAGTTCAACCCCGTCAGCCGAAGCTACTATTTTCAGGAAAGTCTTAAAGCCTTCCAGTTGGTCATTTAAATCACTTACAAAAGACGGATCCATCGGCCAACCACTGGCAGTTTGGTCAAGACTTGCTATGAATCTAGCCCGCACATCCCTCAACAAGTGCATGGTTTCAACACATCTATCAGGGTTTTGGAATAAATACATATGGTAACTAGAGGTTTCTTCCTCATGAAGATGCCCCATGGATTTAAGAAAAGAGAGAAGCTCTTCCAATTTCTCAAGGCCTTCACCGTCTTTACCATAGCGACGTGACGAATTTGCAAAATCTACGGCAGTACGTCCACCAACAGTATAAAATCCTTCGGCATTAACAACGCCAGCTTTAGCAAGAGCATTCAATTTCGCCACTTTAATCTCCGTTCACACAATCTATGCTACCGACGCCTAACATTGTACCGATTCATTACGCGCAATCTGCCGCAAAACCAAGACTATAACTACAAGAAAATTCACTTACATTCTATTATTTAAATAAACACCGGTTAAAATACACAAATAAGTTATATCTAACTGATTGTGAAACCAATTTGTGGCTAAATTATGTGTGCCTAACATCTTGTTTTCCATCATAAAACAAAAAAGCCTTCGGCTTTTGAGACCGAAGGCTTGATACCAAATTATGCTAGTAGCATTACATTTTTGGTTCCCAATATTTCATGGCGTCCATCTTCATTTGGCGTTTTTCTTCACCAGAAGCGCCCCAATTATATCCAAAGGAAGCCCCTTCCCATGACCCGTACATTGGGTTGGCTATTGTGATCCACCTACTGCTCCAGTTATCACTGTATTTGGCCAAAATTGCATTACGGTCTTCAAGAGTTGCTTTTTTTGCATCAACGAAATCGCCAAGGTTATCCCCTAACAGAAGTAAAATCCGATAATTTTTTGCGACATGAGCCCGACGCGTACTTTTCGCACTGCCCCATTCTTTTATCTCACCACGGAGCAGAACCGTATCAATTTTGTCATTTACGTAATAACCAAGATTAGCCAGATTTTTTCTCGTACCGGCTTCACCAGGTGCTTTGCGATTGGACACATAAAAAATCTCGACGCCTTTTGACCTTGCATAGTCAATGAATTCCTTAGACCCTGGAATTGGCTTTGAGATAGCTGCGTCGACATAAGGGCCCCAAGTTTTAGAGCTGTAATTCTTGTTTGCTTTAATCAACCAGGCTTCATATTCGGAATTATCGAGAACCGTTTCATCTACATCCAAAATAACAGCTGTAGGTTTATCCTGATAATTGTCCCCTTGCTCTATCGCTGCTGTCCAGTTTTTATCAGCAATTGCCCGGTCGAGCATTACTTCTGCCAATTTATAAGAAGCCATAGAAGCTGCTTTAAATTCAACAGAAGTTTGTGTCCATAATGTTGCGTTCAATAGGTCGTTTGGCTCAGCGTTTACAGTTGTTGATGCCACAGCCGTTCCCAAAAGGGCAATACTTGCTACTGTAGAAAGTGAGTATTTAGTAAATTTCATTTTGCTCTCCCCCAAATTTTTTATTCCGAATCCAGTTGCTGGTTTGCGCTTGAACCAGCATTCATTATATTTCGAATATCTTATTTCGTCAGAAACTGACCAGATAGACAACAATAAACTCTATTTTTGTTGATTTAACTTCGTTTTCTTTAAAGAAAGCTGACTAATGCAAATATGAAGACTGCAATAAAGGCAGTTTCGGCGACAACCAGAATCACGATTGGCCACCCAACATGAGCAAGTTCCTTTAAGGACGTTTTCATTCCAAGCCCGGCAATAGCCGTGACAAGACAAACTCTGGACAAATCAGTTAAACTGGTCGTTACCATTTCTGGCATAGCGCCGTAGCTATTTAGAACAACAAATAGAATGAACATCACTAGAAACATCGGAGGGAGAATTCCGCCAACACCGCGCTCCCCATTTTCACTGCGGCGTGCGCGAAACATAAGACTGAAAACTAAAACAATTGGCACAAGCATGGTAACGCGGAGCAATTTTACAACAGTACTGATATCGCCCGTTTCATCCGAAATGCTGTATCCTGCGCCGACAACTTGCGCCACATCGTGAATAGTTCCGCCCAGAAAAATCCCGGCATCTATTGATGACATTTCAAACTGTTGAGTTATCAATGGATAAATCACCATCGCAACCGTACTTAACGTTGTAACGGCGACCACAGTTACAATAGTATTTTGCTCAGAATCCTTGGTTTTTGGCATAACTGCAGACAAAGCAAGTGCTGCTGATGCCCCGCAAATTGCAACAGCCCCCCCAGACAGCAGTCCTTGTGTATTTTTTAATCCTAGAAAACGAGCCGCTATCCAGCCAAAAAGAATAGTCAGGATAATTGCACCGATAACACCAAAGATCGTAAATTCACCAAGTCCTGCAATCTGATCAAATGTGATACGGACACCCAATAAGGCCACCCCCACCCGCAATATTGATTTAGAAGCAAGTTCAATTCCTTTTACGCAGCGACCTTCTTCTGCCAAAAAATGAAATGCCATGCCTAAAAGAAGCGCAAACAACATGACTGGTCCGCCATAATGCTCACTTAGAAATGTAGCAGCCATTGCAATCGTTATGCATGCAAGAATTCCGGGGAAAATTGCCTTTCCCCAGCCGACAACTGCATCGAGTCGCAAGTTCTCATCTATATTCATGAGGGGCATTTCTCCAGTTTAATTCCACTTAATTGTTCAAACCAAAAAACAATTTTCGTTTTCATATCATAGGGCATTCTTTTGTCGCAATCGAATTTAGGTAATGCAGAGTCATTACAATATTTTGTTGTGAATATTAATAAAATTGATTTTTATAAACATTGGTATTTGTACAAGTTGATTATTAATACTATTATCGTAAAACTAATTCGCTGCTTTTCTTTTTGCGAACCTCGTATTCGCAACTTTGTTTAGTTTGTTTGATAGGTGTAACAGGAATGACAGTCGCCAGACGACTTATACTCTCCATTGTCGGCTTTAGTTTCATCGTCACTCTATTGAGTACGGGTATCCAACTTTTTATCGATTACAGAGATTATCTTGATGATATTCAAGCTGGGTTTGATGATATTCGGGAAACCCGTCTACCCAATCTTACTCATAACGTCTGGGTTTTGGATGAAGAACAAATTTTGCTTCATCTGGAAAGCCTTATTAACGCGACAAATATCGAATTTGTCTCTATTTCCGACAATGAACAGACGCGATGGCGTTCCGGTGTAATCCGCTCAGAGAAAACACTTTCCGTAAGTTTCCCTCTCACATTGGCAAGTAATGGCCAACTTTTTGAATTGGGAAGTTTAACTGTGGTTGCGGGGCTTAACCAAATTTATGAAAACTTGCAAGAAAAAGCAGTTATCATTTTAGCCAGTAATGCAGTTGTTATCTTTTTGATTGCCGGGTTCTTTTTGATTGTTTTCCAATATCAAATTTCTAGGCATCTTCTTTCCCTCTCTAATTTTGCGCGGAACATTAAACTGGAAGGGAACCACCCCCCCCTCCAATTATCCCGGAATCCTAACAATGAGATTTCCGACGAATTAGACGATGTGGTGTCCGCTCTCAATCTTATGAAGAAGAATATTGACTCTTCATTTCTTGCATTACGTGAGAGTGAACAATTCAACCGAATGCTGTTTGAACAGTCCCCAATGGGACTTGCCCTCAATCATATTGATGGACAATTTATTGACGTTAATCCTGCCTACGCGAAGATCATTGATTACACCGCGGAAGAGCTTTCGATCATGTCTTTTTGGGATTTAACACCGCAGGAACAACAAGAGCTACAAAATTTTAAGATCCAGCAACTTAAAGAAAAAAGTGTCACTCTTCCGTTTGAAAAGGAAGTTATTCACAAAGATGGGCATTTAGTGCCTGTTCAAATCTCTTACCATCTATTGGAAAGAGAAGGACAACAATTCATCGGCACAAGCATGGAGGATATTTCACAACGAAAATCTTCAGAAATTGCTTTAGCAAAAAGCGAAGAACAACTCCGTCAATCTGAAAAAATGAGAGCTGTTGGAGAGCTGACAGGAGGCGTTGCTCATGATTTCAATAACCTCCTTGCTGTCGTATTGGGAAATGCTGAACTTCTTGAAGAGAAATTACCCGATGATGCGGAAGAACAACAGTTTCTTGGCACTCTGATTTCTGCAGCAACGCGGGGTGCCGAACTCACGCGCCGCCTTCTGGCCTTTTCTCGCAAGCAAATGCTCAACCCCGCTGTTACCGATGTAACTGAACTCGTTGACAATATGGCTGACATGTTAAAACGTGTGCTGGGTGAGACAATCGACGTTATTACAGAGTACGAAGAAAACCTTTGGAAATGTGAAATCGATCAAGGCCAATTGGAAAACGCGATTTTAAACCTTGCTATTAATTCTCGAGACGCACTACTTGCCACAAAGAACCGTTCAAGCCGTCTTATTGTTGAAGTATCAAATACCGTTGTTGATGAAGATGATGCGGGTAACCAAGATGACGCTCTACCCGGTAATTATGTCATGCTCTCAGTATCCGATAATGGCTGTGGTATGTCTCGGGAAATCCTTGACCGAGTGTTTGAGCCCTTTTTTACGACGAAACCAATTGGTGAAGGAACTGGTCTAGGCCTCAGCATGATTTACGGGTTCGTGAAGCAATCAGGTGGACATATCAGCCTATACAGTGAAGAGGGGGTTGGCACGAGCGTCAAAATGTTCCTTCCGCGCGCTACAAATGAAGAAAAAGAGAAAGTAATTGAGATGGACGAGCAAAAACCCGTAACTGGAAATGAAACTATTCTTGTCCTAGAAGACGACCCGGATGTAAGGGAACTTACAGTCCTACAACTAAAGAGTCTTGGATATAAGGTTGTACAAGCCCACGACGGCCAGTCAGCGTTAGAAGTGATAAGAAAAGAAGAAAAAATTGACCTTCTTTTATCAGATGTTGTTCTACCGGGCGGCCTTAGAGGCCCTGAAGTAGCAAAGCAAGCAAGAGATGAAAAGCCAAATTTGAGTGTTTTATTTATGTCAGGCTACACTCAAAATGCACTGGATTCACATCCAGAAATTGGAGAAACTTCCCTTCTTTTAAACAAGCCCTTTAGAAAGAAAGAGCTTGCCGCGAAAATTAGAGAGGCGATTGATATCTAGCCCATAGACAGGCTCCGCTCTTACGTTTGATGTTGCCATCTCCAAATTTTTAATTTTGTTTCAATTATTTGCAGGGAATTTGGATTGCTAACTCTATGCTAGCAAATTCCTCTGCTAAAAACCGTAATGAATGGCCCTAGGCAGGCCTTTCACAAAGTTCAATACAAAACAGAATTTTCATCTAGAAACTCCATCTCATTTAGGTTTATCTCACCTACTTTGTTACTTACTTTAGAAGAGATACTTCTTTTAAATATCTGAAGCTGTTTTTCTCCAATAATCATATAAATAACTGTATTTTTGTTTATCAAAACTGGATTTGATAGCTCTCCCTTTACGGTCAAATCCAATACATCGACTATTTTTTTGGCGTTTTCGTCATAAGACACAATGCTGTGTATCCTTGGCTTCCCCCCGCGCATACTTCGAAACACCACTAAGGAGGTATCGGGCATTGTTGATGGAAAGAGGTCTCTAAAGCTTCCAAAATTCACAAGTGATTTCTCAATACCTGTATTAATTTGAATTTCTCTTTTTTGTTTATTAAATTGAGACTTGAATATTTCTGATCGGTCTTTGTAATTACGTTGCGCGTACAAATTACCATCTGGCAGATTATGTGGACCATCAGCGTCGAACACGAGACTATCATTAGATAAAGAAACTGAATGTAAGCCGTAGAATTCCAGATAAGTGAGGCGATCAATGCGCCCCTCTGCGGATCTCAAATAGAAATCCTTGTTAGCAAATCTTATGCGTCGTTTATTTTCAGTGCCTCTCCAGACGATTGGGCTTGATACGAAAAGTATTGATTGATCTGGAAAATCAATCGGATAGGAAATACTCCCGTCCACCGAGAATAGATATCTACATTCTCTCGACTTTAAATTACATTTCAGCAAATCAGTGCCTTCAAATTGGTCCGGCAGGTGGCCACGGGATGAGACATACAAAACATTTGAGTCCGTTTTTCTAAATTTACCCATCGCAGTCAGTTTTTTGTCGTTGAAGATATGCAACCATTCACCTGAATGCATATCAAAGACTAAAACTCCGAATTGGCCGTCGATTTTTTGAGCTGTCACTGACACAAATTGCTCATTCGCGTCCAAAGTGTAGTTTTTGATTTTTGTGCTGGTTTCTGGAAAATTAAAAAATAGTACGACGGCCGAAATTAGAACAACCGCTGAATATATAACTAACAAATATTTCGGATGCTTCATGCATTATACTCCACTAGTAAAGACTGTCCGAGCACATGGCCTTTAGCAATCAAGGTGGAGCGTCCATAAGTGTTAGTAAGTTTCATTCCAACCGCAACATTTTCCTCGACTACGGCAATCGTTGAGGTCACGGCTTTAGGTAGGTTTCCTCCGTTCACTCCATTGCTTAGAGCTGTCCCGAGCATCAAGTTCTTGGTAAGGTCATAAGCGATCAATCCTGCACGGCCATAACCATTCGTAGACATTAAACTTGTAGCGACACTGCCAACAGTAGACAAATACACTGAAGTTGCTATCACAGCTGACGTAGCTGGTGTACTTCCACCATTATTTTCAGTCATTTTATGCCCCTTCAAACTGTATGGATAATTTTTTATGCTCGCATACAAACAGGTAAGCAAAAGGGTAACAAGAAATCATCAGAAAATTTCCGATTAGCATAAATATGAAATAAGCGAATATTGGGCGATCAGAGATCCCAATATTCCAATCAGTGACATTTAAAAACCTATGAGCAACACCCTCGGAAGTCTGGAAATCTAAGCTCATACACAGCAGATACACGAAAATAACAAAAGGAAGGATCAGGAATACCCCCCGCCACATCTTTAGCCACTCGATCCGTAGTTTTTCTTCAGATGGTTTCTCCATTAGCACTTTTTGCAAGCGTACTTCACCTTCATATTTAAAATAAAGAACGACGAAAGACAAAAGCCGAAAGGAGAAAATCACTATCGTTACAATAAAATAGAAGCCTGAGAATGCATATAAGTGACCAACCAACGCAGCTCGAAACTGTAAGCCCATTCCTTGCATTTGTGTCATATGATCTTGAATAAGCGGAAAGAAATATGATCCTGCCGTCACGAGCCAATCGGTTTTCTCAAAATACTGAGAAAAGGAATTATCGGAGATGTAATGGCTCAAGGTCACAATCGTGATCACATATAGAAGTCCCAACAGCCACACAGAACAATAGAGTATAAAATACCTCTTTATGCCGGGCTTTAATTCGTGCTTACGGTGTGACGCCCAGGCATGGAATTGGGCCAACCTATCTTCTCCATCCCGCAACTCTGGCGATGTCTTCCTTCGATACCAGTCGCAGCCGAGTCCAAGACAAAACAAGGCACCAGCCAACCACCAATTCCTCACCCCGGCAACGATAACCAGAAGGAAAAGTGAGGTGTTGTAATATCGTACAAAAAACCAAGAAACGGCGAAGCGCCGCCTACCCTTTTGCTTGGTTGTATTATTTTCATCCTCAGATCGGCCTACCATACTTTGCAATCCACGTATCAAGAGCAACACAGAAACAGCTACTTAACTGCCCCTACAATCATACTACCTATACTATTTTTAAACATCGTTTATTATTCGCGAAATTAATTCAACAAAAATATATTTAGTAAAATTGTACCGAATATGCGGCTCCACTCACAATGCTGTGAGAGCCTGTTGTATCTTTGGCCGTTAGGTGAAAGTGGGACTTCTCTAAACTTTAGGAGAAAACTCTACCAATTTTCAGCGATCAAGGGCCTCATACAGTCAACATTTAGTAGAAGTTCCTCCAACTGGCTTCTTTCTTCAATCGAAGCGAAGCGTGTTTTGAGAGCCTGAAAAGATCGCCCAGCGTATTTGACAGTATTTTGAGTAAAATCAGCCCCGTTTAACGGAACCGTGAATTTGGCGTGCCCTTGAACAAGTGCTGCATTATTCGCCGTTGCCCAAGGCAAATAAAGATCACTCAGCTGAGTTTTCAAAATAGGGTTTAAGGTAGCAGATACGTCTCCCCACCCCTCCCAGTCTCCCTCGTTTTGGGGATGTTGCATACGGCCAAGCCACTGCATCACGCTGGGATATTTTTCCATTATTTTCAACGAAGTTGGTTGCTGCGTGCAGCCATATAGTTGACCTGAGAGACCAAAATCCGCAAACGCTGGTCGCCCTCCAAAAATGTAAAACCGGTTTGATAAATGTGTTTCAAGCAGCGTTAGCAATTGGTCGAGAGAATTTTCTATTGTTGTTTTATTTTCCTCTGAAGACCCTACGAAACTAAGTCTTGGAACCATCCTCTTCCGAATTTGTGCTGCTAAGGTTTCTCTCTCTTCCTCCGTTGCCTTAGGTGACATGGTTTCTGCCAAAGCATTAGCCATATGGATTTGATCCACATCTCGCCACCAGCGATAATGGAACATAGGTTTATTGACCCATTCATCAGCATATTCTTCGATCATGCTCGACACAAAGGCGAGTTCTTGAGTTGGAGGATTTAGAGAATTTTCTGGAAAATTTGCCTCCATAGTCTCCATTATGGGCGTGCTATCTTGCAAGGTCGTACCATCTGATCCGATTACAAGGGGGACAAGCGGGAGTTTCGCATGTTCCATAAAGTGAGCCATGTTTTCAGTTGTTCTTGGCCGCCATTCATGGGCAATTTGTTTGTATCTAAAATAGGAACGGACTTTCACGGAAAATGGAGAATATTCCGAACCGTAAATAATATAGGTACCTTGTTGCATCCCCTACCTCTCCGTTTTATTTTTTATTTGTCACAGACATACCATTACGGGTTTAAGTCTGAAATAGTACGCTTAATTACCTTTTTGTCCAAAAAAAACAGGCTTCATTCATCTGTTTGATATAAAACTAGATAACTATAAATTTGGGGGTTACCAAAACATGACAGTTTCAGATTATTTCTCAGCCACATACCAAGAAGCACGAAATAAGTTCTTAAAAGCCTGTGAAAAACGGTCACTAACCGTACAAAGCCATTTGAACGATCGAGCAAAAGGGGCGATGGGAGAAGATCTGTATATGGATGTCGCACGGATAGGCCCGCTAGATGCACAAAACATTTTAATTATCAGTTCAGCAACCCACGGCGGCGAAGGATTTTGTGGTTCTGGATTACAAGTTGGAATGCTTCGTGAAAATTTCTTTACCGATTTACCCAATGACACGGCAATTTTACTGATCCATGCCATCAACCCTTATGGCTTCTCCCATATCCGCCGGGTCAACGAAGACAACATCGATCTCAATAGAAACTTTCGCGACTTTTCAACAGATCTACCGGATAACCCAGCCTATCGAGAAGTTCATGACTGGATCGTTCCAAATGATTGGAACGGCCCAGCTCACGCCGCCGCTGACGAAGCTATCGAAACCTATATAGAAGATCGTGGAATGCCTGCTTATCAGGCCGCTGTAACCAGAGGCCAACATATCAAGAAAGATGGAATATTCTTTGGGGGTAGTGAGGCGTCCTGGACCAATACGACCTTAAGAAAAGTCGTTAAAGAACATGCAGCAGAGACACTTAACCTTGCGACATTGGATATTCATACAGGCCTTGGCCCTTATGGCTATGGTGAGTTGATTTATGTTGGCAATGAGGCCGGCATTCCCAGAGCCATGAAGTGGTATGATGGCGAAGTAACATCCCCTGCCGCGGGCACATCATCATCTGCGATCGTTGAAGGCACAATAGACGGTGGTATATGTGAAATGGCGCCCAAAGCCACCCATACATGTGTTGCCGTTGAATATGGGACAGTTCCTCTTCGTGATGTGTTGCAAGCTCTCCGTGCAGATAATTGGTTATATATCCATGGTGATGTAGAAAGTGACCTCGGACAACAAATCAAAAAGGACGTTCGGAATGCCTTTTACTGTGACGCGGACGACTGGAAGCAAATGATTTGGGACAGAGGAACTTCTGTAACCATGAAAGCCTTAAAAGGATTGTCGGAGTCGTAACCGATAAATGTAAGCGTTACTACAAGAGACCCAATTTGGGCAAAAAAAAGGGGCCGAGGCCCCTTTTAGTTTGTCTGTCACTTACCATTGAGCTTAAGAAGTCTCAACATCAAGTCCTTTATGAGAAAGCTTATCAAGCTTCGGCATCAAGGATAGTAGTTCCTGTGTATAAGGCGCTTGTGGATTTGTAAACAAGGCCTCAGTCTCTGCCACTTCAACAAGTTTACCCATCTTCATTACCCCAACCCGGTCACACATTTGACGAATAACCGGTAAATCATGACTGATAAACAGCATGGTAAGACCTAACTCTTCTTGCAGGTCTTTGAGTAGGTTCAAAATTTGCGCCTGAATTGACACATCCAGTGCAGATGTTGGTTCATCACAAATAAGGAATCTTGGACGGGTAGCTAAAGCCCGGGCAATAGAAATCCGTTGCCTTTGTCCACCAGAAAATTCATGAGGGAAGCGAACCGCTGCCTGGCGCCCAAGTCCAACATGCTCCAGAAGATCCGTAACAATTGTCTCCACTTCCCTGTTGGAAGAGGCAAGCTTATGAAAACGGATCGGTTCAGCCACAATATCCATAACCCGCATGCGACCATTCAAGGAGGAAAACGGATCCTGGAAGATCATCTGCATCTGTTTACGGAAAACATCCATTTTCTTTTCGGAACCGAGTTGTGTTAAATCAGTCCCATCAAAAAAGACAGCCCCGGAAGCCGGCTTATAAAGACCGGAAATTATCCGCGCAACTGTTGATTTACCACTACCACTTTCACCAACGATGCCAAAAACCTCGCCTTGTTTAATGTCAAATGAAACACTATCAACAGCATTGAAAGATTGTCGGTTTTTCTTCAGAAAAGCTGGCTTAGTGACAAAAGTCATCACAAGATCTTTAACCGAGATTAAAGGCCCTTCAATTTTGCCAAAATCACGCCCTTGTCCAAGCCAATGGGTAGAGATGTCCAGAAGCATCTTACGATCTTCTTCTTTCTCAATATAGTCGACCATAGGAAAGCGTCGTAAGCGCACATCGGCCCTTGGTACAGCGCTGATCAGGCTTTTTGTATAAGGATGATCGGGGTTACCCAAAATTTTCTGAGTAGTACCCTCTTCCACCAAATTACCCTGAAACATTACAGCAACGCGATCAGTAATATCAGCAATCACGCCCATATCATGAGTAATTATCAACATACCAACTTGCTTTTCACGGCAGAGTTTACGCATCAATTCCAGAATTTGTGCTTGAATCGAAACATCAAGGGCTGTCGTTGGCTCGTCCGCAATTATGACTTCTGGTTCGGCACAAAGTGCCAGTGCAATAACCACACGTTGACGCATACCGCCGGAGAATTGATGCGGGTAATTTTGAATGCGAACCTCTGGATCGGGAATACCAACCTGATGAAGCAAATCAACCGCCCGTTCTCGTGATTTCTTTTTTCCAAGTTTCAAATGAAGCTCAATCGTCTCCACCAATTGTTGCTCAATTGTTTGCAACGGATCCAAGGACGTCAACGGGTCTTGGAAGATCATACCAATCCGGCGGCCCCGAATTTTGCGTTTCTCTTCATAGGACAAGTCATTTATTTTCTCCCCCTTTAGAAAAACTTCCCCCCCCGACATTTGACCTGGCGGATCTAAAAGGCCAATAACAGCATTTCCGATCGTGGATTTACCCGCACCAGACTCTCCAACCACACCCAAAACCTCACCAGGCCGAACTGTAAGGTTTACACCTTTAACAGCAACAACTGTTCCCCGGCGGCTAGGAAATTCAATCTGAAGGCCTTTAATATCTAAAAGTTCCATTTTCATTCCCCTAGCGTAATTTCGGATTAAGTGCATCACGAAGCCAGTCACCTAGCAAATTCACGGCGAGCACAAGAATTACTAATGCGGCACCGGGGAAAATTGTGATCCACCATTCACCTGAAAACAAATATTCATTACCGATACGAATAAGTGTGCCAAGAGATGGTGTTGTTGGTGGGACGCCCACACCTAAAAACGACAACGTTGCTTCTGTGATGATTGCAATAGCCAAATGGATGGTTGCGATAACCATCACAGGACCCATAACGTTCGGTAAAACGTGGCGTCTTAATATGGTCCCTGGGCGAATACCAATAATTCGCGCCGCTTGTACATATTCCTTGTTCTTCTCGACAAGAGTAGAGCCCCGAACCGTTCTTGCATATTGAACCCAACCAGAAATGCCAATAGCAAAAACAAGGACATAAATGGTCACATCATTGTGCATCTCTTTGGGGACCAGCCCGCGAGCAACACCATCAAGCAACAAAGCAATTAAAATCGCAGGAAAGGACAATTGAATATCAGCGATGCGCATGATGATAGCATCCGTACGTCCCCCAACATAACCGCTAATTAGGCCTAAACTGATCCCAACAATCATTGAAAATATGACCGACGCGAAGCCCACAAAGAGTGAAATTCTAGCGCCATACATGATAGTTGAAAGAATGCCCCGCCCCTGATCATCTGTTCCGAGCAAAAATCGGGGATCTCCCTCCACTTCCCACGCAGGTGGTAAACTGGAATCCATGATATCAATAGCAACCAGATCAAAAGGATCGTTAGGTGCAATAAAAGGCGCAAATACGGCGCTAAAAATTACAATCAGGGTAACGATTGATGAAATAATAGCAACGGGACTACGCGTAAAGCTATGCCAGATGTCACTATCCAAAATCCGCGCAATGCGGGATTTTTCTACAATATTTTCCATATAACTTACTCGTTATCAGCCCGAAGTCTTGGATCAACGGCGTAGTAAAGAATATCAACAATCATGTTGATCATAACAAAAAAGAAGGCAATGAGTACCAAGTAGGCTGCCATAATAGGAATATCTACGTCAGCAATTGCCTGAATAAAGAGAAGCCCCATGCCCGGCCATTGAAAGACGCTTTCGGTAATAATGGCAAAGGCAATCAATGAACCCAATTGCAGACCAGTAATCGTAATCACCGGCACCAGCGTATTTTTCAAAGCATGTTTGAAATTAACCAATCGATTAGGAAGTCCCCTCGCCTTGGCGAATTTGACAAAGTCTGTCCGCAAAACTTCCAGCATTTCCGCACGAACAAGGCGCATAATCAAAGTCAATTGAAATAATGCGAGTGTAATGGACGGTAATATAAGTGATTTCAAACCGGAGGCTGTCAGAAATCCTGTGCTCCATGAGCCCAATTCGATAACATCCCCGCGGCCAAATGTCGGTAACCAACGCAAGACAACACCAAAGAACAAGATAAGCATAATGCCTGTCAAAAAGGTCGGCAACGACACGCCTATCAAGGATGTTGTCATAATCATTTTAGACAGAAAACTGTTGCGTTTCAGAGCTGTATAAACCCCTAAAGGAATACCCACAACCAAAGACAGTATAGCGGCGACAAAGGCAAGCTCCAAAGTTGCGGGCATTCGTTCCGCAATCATTCCACTAACCGGCACCCTATATTTATAGGAAACACCAAAATCCCCTTGAATAGCGTTCAGAGAAAAACGGCCGAATTGAACAAGGAACGGATCGTTTAACCCTAGTCTCTCCCGAAGTTCAATTCTTTCCTGCTCTGACGTATCTTGCCCAACCATATTGTTGATGGGGTCGCCGACAAAACGAAACATTGAAAACGCTATCAGTGCCACTGTGAACATCACAATGACTGACTGCATTAATCGCTTAAATAAAAATGAAACCATGCCAAATATTGTTTTTTAAAAAAGAAAAAAGAAAAAAGAAAAAGGGCCTGCAGCAAATGCAGGCCCTAATATGATCGTATTACTTGTTGACGACTACATAACGGAAATCCAATCCATTATCAGCACGCTGGCTTACCGTTACACGGTCGCTAACACCCCAAGAAAGAGGCTGCTGATGAAGAGGAAGGTAGCCATACTCGTCTTTAACAGTCTGGAAAACTTCTTTGATCATTGCATTCCGTTTTGCCTGATCAGTTTCTGAACCAACTTTCTTCGTTAGCTCGTCAACTTTAGGATTACAGTAGTTACCAAGGTTAAATAGACCTGTTTTGGTTTCTTTGTTCTGGCAAGAAAGCAAGGAAGAAAGAACGTTCTCACTGTCCATTGTGCCTGGTGTCCAACCAAGGAGGTAAAAACTTGTGTCGAAACCACCACTTGAAAGCACTTTACCGAAATACTTGGATTTAGGTTGAGCAAGAAGGTCTACCTTCACGCCAACTTTCGCAAGCATTGATACAGCAGCCTGACAGATTTTTTCGTCATTTACATAACGGTTATTTGGGCAATCCATAGTGACTTCAAAGCCATTTGGATATCCAGCGTCAGCAAGAAGAGCCTTTGATTTCGCAGGATCATATGCATATGGAGTATTCAAAGCAGGAACATGACCATTAATCTGAGGAGCAACCATCAAACCAGAAGGTGTTGCCGCGCCACGCATAACTTTTTTCTTGATTGCTTCAAGATTCAAAGCGTGAGCAAAAGCCTGACGAACACGGATGTCTTTGAAAGGGTTTTTGCCTTTGATGTTTGAATACAGAAGCTCATCACGTGACTGATCCATACCAAGGAAAATTGTCCGTGCTTCTGGACCTGCTAAAGCTTTAACGCCTTCAGCGTCATTCAAACGTTTCCAATCTTGAACAGGAACTGGGTACACAAGATCAAGTTCACCAGAAATCAGAGCAGCAACACGCGTTGCGGCTTCTTTAATTGGTGTGAATTCGATTTTGGTCACGTTTGATTTAATTTTGCTCCAATAAGCTGTGTTACGATCATAAGTCGTTTTCACGTCTGCTTTATGGTCGACAACCTTAAACGGGCCTGTACCGTTCGAATGAAGGTTGGCGTAGTTGCCTGTGTTATCAGCAGAGGCACTTGTTGCACTTGCTGTCTTATTCTTCTCTGACCATTCTTTATCCATAATATAGATAAAAACAAGATCACTAGTCAGAATTGGATTCGGCGCAGGTGTTTCGATGATGATTGTATGATCGTCAACAACTTCAATTGCTTTAATTTTGGACGCCCGAACTTTTTGGTCAGATCCTTCGCTTAAAGCACGTTGCCAAGAAAAGACAACATCTTGCGCAGTAAAGGCATTTCCATTGTGGAATTTAACGCCTTTACGCAGGTTGAATTTCCATTTAGTCGGAGAAATAGTTTCCCATGATTCAGCAAGCCCAGGCTGAATACCCAAATTGTCATCATAAATGGACAAACCTTCATAGATGTTGCCCAAAGAAACAAGAAGGAATGTTTCGTTCAAGGAATGCGGGTCAAGTGAACTTAAATTCCCTTGGAACGCATATTTAAATGTTTCTGCTTTTACTACTGGTGCAGCAACTGCGATTGCAGCAGCTGCGGCCGCAGCCATTAAGCCATGACGCAATTTCATTGATTTCTCCCTATGTACTTTAATAACTTAGCAAATGTTGGCAATCCCACTTTAAAGATTACCGCTTACTCCCAATCTCTCCCTGATTAGGGCATTAGTGAACGTGACATTAAACGATAGAATTAGGCCTGTCTATGCATACAGCCTAAACGCTTATTTAGCCAAGTCTACAATCAACTTCCGAATGAATTGTTCGGATAATTTCACCTGCTCAACTTCAATATACTCGTTTGGTTGATGAGCAATACCAATAGACCCTGGACCACAAATAACAGTTGAAAAGCCTGCCTCTTGAAATTGACCGGCTTCTGCCGCATAAGAGACGGACAAGGTGTCATTCTTTCCTGTCAACGCTTTACACAACATTTCAGCCTCACCATTGACCTCAGGTCCAAGCGCTGATGTTGCTGAAACAACTTCTGTTTCGATATTACATTCCGGTGCGACAGCTTGCATTGCAGGTAGAATTTCTGTTTTACAATAGTGATTAAACCGGTCCACGAAATCTTGAGGATTATCTTCGGAAATGTACCGGATATCCCACAAAAATTCGCATTCTCTGGAAATAATATTCATCGCGGTGCCACCGTTCATCACACCGACATGAAGCGTTGTATATCCTGGCGATGGCGCGTAAGCACTAACTGGATCGGCTTTGGCCTTATTTTCAGCCATCATATCAGAGATGAAATTTACAAGTCGCGTTGCATTCATAACAGCGCTGACACCGTCTTCCACTAGGCTGGAGTGGGCTTCGCGACCCGTTACCTTTGTTCTGAGACCAGTAATTCCCTTATGAGCCGTCACGATGTCCATCATTGTGGGCTCGCCGACAATAACAGCGCGAGGTTTTAACCCTTTTGCGACCATTTCCTCGATCATACGTGGAGAGCCGAGACATCCGATCTCTTCATCATAGGAGAGCGCGAAGTGAATGGGCTTTTTGATACCCTTTTCAATCATTTCAGGGACAAGTGCCAGAGCGATTGCAGAAAAACTTTTCATATCAGACGTGCCACGACCAAAAAGTTTTCCATCTTTTTCGACAACTGTAAAAGGATCCGTATCCCAAGGCTGGCCATCGACGGGAACGACATCTGTATGACCAGACAAAACAATACCACCATCGATATCAGGACCAACTGTTGCGAATAGATTTGCCTTTGTTCCATCGTCGTTGAATATTTTTTCTGACTTAACGCCGTATTCTGCGAGGTAGTCGGCAACATAATCAATCAAATCGAGGTTAGAGTTTCTTGAAACAGTATCAAAACTGATCAGTTTCTCGATCATTTCAATTGATGTTACTTTTGTAGCCAACAGCCTCTCCAATACTTGTTTGATATAAACATTTATCGGCACTGTATAGGGTTACAAAAATGAGTAAAGAAAAATCCGCTCTGGATCCACTGCAAACATTAACATTACAGCTGCCTAAACCGCAGAATACTTATGTTCCTAGACAAGCACTAATACAAAAATCCCGGCCATGACAAGGGATATTCCAGCAGCTTCAATCTTATTTGTTTTTTCTTT
>Ga0209826_1000376_pt1 | contig 32651 bp, 22 predicted proteins | sample GOMGulsemesocosm_5_FD_184637 | JGI IMG/M metagenome (GOLD analysis project Ga0209826, IMG submission 184637) | Methane-oxidizing microbial communities from mesocosms in the Gulf of Mexico - GOM15C Gulf of Mexico (SPAdes) (version 2) | ecosystem: Environmental > Aquatic > Marine > Cold seeps... | reverse complement strand
GCACCCCACCTGGAAAAAATGGCAGCGTCTGTTGCAGGTGTTTTCCTGGGCGTTCAGCCCCGTCACGGTTGAGGATGAAGCCGCCCTGAAAAAAAAAATCTACACCCTCTTGCCGCCGCTGCTCGAACAGCTCAACGAGCACTACTGGCAAGACCTGCCGGCAACGCAAAAGTACGTGGAGTTCTTTGAAGCCCTGCGCTACCTACTGGGCCTGGTGATACAGGGGCAGAGCATTGAAACCCTGCGTTTCACGCCCCTTTCGAGCCCAAGCGTCGTCAAGCTCGGCAATGTTGAGGTGCAGCAGAGCGTGGTCGACCAGGCCAATGCCTTTGCCGAGGGCGACTGGTTTGTTTTTAACCTCGACGCAGCTGATGGCGCCAGCGAGGATACTCGGCGGCGCTGCAAACTGTTGCGCAAAGACCCGCAAAGCCATCAGCTGACCTTTGTAAACCTGACCGGAAAAAATGTCGCCAACAAAAGCCTCAGCGAGTTTTGCCTGGCGCTGGCCACTCAGGTGGCCGAACCCCTGTCCGTCGACAAACTGCAACGCAAGGCCTGGCACGGGGCGCTCAAGGCGCTGGAGAAATACCACCTCAACGTGCGCGCCAACAGCGAAGAGAAACAACTGCGCCAAACCCGCCAGTTAGCGGCGGAAAAAGCCCGCAATGAGGCCAGCGCCCTGCTTCTGAACCAAGAACAGCAGGCGCAGCAAGAGCAGGTGCAACAGGCCATTGACGGCACAAGTGAAGGTCAGCTGCAGCTCTATCGCCACGACATACGCAACCTGCAGGTGGGCGCCTGGGTCAGGCTTGAGCAACATCAGTGCAGCAGTAAGCACAAGCTTGCGGTTAAACTGCAGGCCGCCGACAAGTACATTTTTACCGACCGTCACGGCCACAAGACGGGGGAGTATTCCGAGCAGGTACTGCTCAGTTTATTGGCCTCGGGTCAGCTAACACTGCTTAAGCAGGGTGAAAGTTTCGACAACAGTTTGGAAAAGGTCGTGCGCGGCTTGCGCAAGCTGTAACGATCGGTGCAAGCTTTAACCCCAGCCGCCACACGCGTTTAATAAGACAGAGCAAGTTATGACAAGCAGTCAGGAACAACGCCAGGAATATCGGCTCAACCTTGTTGAAACCGTGTTTATCGAAGTGGCCGCCGCCAGCTTTGACGGCAAGGAAGCGGCCAGGGTGGTGGTCACCAACAGTGTCGACCTGTCGGCCAATGGGCTGCAGGTGGCCATTGTTGATCCCCTGGAGATCGGCAATATCTTTCAAATTTCAGTGCAGTTGCGCGGCACTGCCCAGCGCGTACAGCTGGCCACCGAAGTCATGTGGGTAAGGCCCGGTGAATCCGGCCTGTTTTTAGTCGGCCTGGCGCTATTGCCCTCCGATGAGAGCGGCCTGCACCTGTGGAAGACCCTGCTGGCCGACAAGCTCGATGAAGAAGACGCATGACGGGAGTTATAGCCGCACCGCAGAGCAACCAGGGATTGAGCTGCGTTAGGATTTAGGCCGGGTGTCGGCCTCCAGAAAACGAATAATCTCCAGCGCCTGGTCGCGGTTGTCCCCGCAGATCCAGGCCTCGGGCTGAAAACCACGGCAAAAATCGGGGTAGTCTGCCTGCCCCCAAATACGGCAAGAGAAATCGTCTGGGTCGAGGTTCACGCACAGCTCGCCGGCGGCCTTGCCCTTGGGCAGCCCGGGTATCGCCTGGGTGATGGAAGGTTCAATGCAGCAGACGCCGCAGCCTGATCGGCATTTCATGATTGGTAAACCATAGGGGTCTCAAGGGCTTAGCCCGTCTCAGTGGAGTCGCATCATACGCCCGTTTTTGTACATCTCGACACGTGCCACTCACACCAGAGAAAAACAAAGCCAAGTCTGGGCAAAGCTTGCAACCCTGTTGCCACAAAAGCCCGCACTATATAAGAAGTCAAAACCCTAGCCAAAACCATCAAAAGCCACGACAATCCTTACTATAAAAACACCAAGAGCGCCCCAGTTGAGCAGCTAAAACTCGGGGTTCAATCACACACGCCAGCAACCATCTGTGAGCATATGACCGATTACATCTTGTCGATTGACCAGGGGACGACCAGCAGTCGCGCGATTATCTTTAACCGCCAGGGTAAAGCTCTGTGGCAGGCACAACAGGAGTTTGAACAACGCTTTCCCGCGGACGGCTGGGTCGAACACAGCCCCGCCGACATATGGCAGTCAGTGTTGAGCGTGTGCCGCGAGGTGCTTGAACTGAGTCAGCTCAGCGCCTCAGACATCAACAGTATTGGCATCACCAACCAGCGCGAGACCACGCTGGTGTGGGACAAACAGACTGGCGAGCCGGTCTATAACGCCATAGTCTGGCAAGACCGCCGCACCGCTGAGTACTGCGAGCAGCTCAAACAAGAGGGCTTTGAAGAGGCCGTCAGCGCCAAGACGGGCCTGCTGCTCGACCCCTATTTTTCTGCCAGCAAGCTGGCCTGGATTCTCGATAACGTTGAAGGCACCAGGGAGCGTGCAGAGGCCGGTGAACTGTTGTTTGGCACGGTGGACAGCTATTTACTGTGGCAGTTGAGCGAGGGGCGCAGCCACAAGACCGACGCCAGCAACGCCTCGCGCACACTGCTGTTTAATATCCATGAGCAGTGCTGGGATGAGGCGCTGCTGGCGCGTTTTAATATCCCCCAGGCGCTGCTGCCCGAGGTTTGCGACAGCAGCGCACATTTTGGCGAAACGCGGCTCTTTGGCGCAGCCATCGCCATTACCGGCATGGCCGGAGATCAGCAGGCGGCACTGATCGGCCAGGCCTGTTTTCAACCGGGGATGGCCAAGAGTACCTATGGCACTGGCTGCTTTTTAATGCTGAACACGGGTGAGCAGGCGCTGCGCTCACACAACCGTCTGCTAACGACCGTGGCCTACCGTCTAAACGGACAGGTTTGCTACGCCGCCGAGGGCAGCATTTTTATCGCCGGCGCCGCCATACAGTGGCTTCGAGACGGTTTAAAGCTGCTCGATAATGCGGCGCAAAGCGAAACCCTGGCGCGCACCGCCAACCCCAACTCAAAAGTGTACTTTGTACCAGCCTTCACCGGTTTGGGTGCCCCCTACTGGGACCCGCACGCGCGTGGTGCCATCAGCGGCATAACGCGCGACACAGGTATTGCCGAGATGGTCGCAGCGGCGTTGCACGCTGTTTGTTACCAGACCCGAGACCTGCTTGAAGCCATGAGCGCTGACGGTGCCAGCCCAGCCAATACCCTGCGTATCGATGGTGGTATGAGCAGCAATGAATGGCTGGTGCAAAAGCTGGCCGACCTTACCGGCATGACGGTTGATCGCCCGGCCAGCATAGAAACTACGGCGCTGGGCGCTGCCTATCTGGCCGGCCTGCACACAGGTTTATTCAAGTCACTGGAGGAGATTGGCGAGCTTTGGCACTGCCATGACAGCAAGCAGCCAAAGGTGCAGCCACAACAGAGCCAAGAGCAATATCGTGGCTGGTTGGATGCGGTAGAGCGCGTGCGCACGGCGTAAGAAAAACCACCCATGCGGTTCAGGCGAGCAGCTATTGCACAATTCGTCCCGCAGGCGACCGTTTTTGTAAAAAACACGAGCAATAGTCGATAAGCCACTGAGAAGTATTGAAAAAAACAGATTTAACGTTGACGAGACCAAGACCGATCAGTAATATCCGCTCCCACTGATTGAGCGCTCAAATAGACGCACAATAAGTTATGTCGGAATGTAGCGCAGCTTGGTAGCGCATCTGGTTTGGGACCAGAGGGTCGGGGGTTCGAATCCCTCCATTCCGACCATTTTTTAGAGCTTACGCCCAGCGTGAACTCGAAGGAAAACACCAACTTCCCAGGGTGTTTTTTCAGTAAGGCCGCAAGATTTCGGAATGTAGCGCAGCTTGGTAGCGCATCTGGTTTGGGACCAGAGGGTCGGGGGTTCGAATCCCTCCATTCCGACCATATTTTTTTAAAACTGCCACCTCCCTAGGCAGTTTGAGCTTAGAAAGCACGACTTCGGAATGTAGCGCAGCTTGGTAGCGCATCTGGTTTGGGACCAGAGGGTCGGGGGTTCGAATCCCTCCATTCCGACCATATTAAAGGCAGAGCGCAAACCGCTTAACCTCAGAAAAAGCCCGCTCATTGAGCGGGCTTTTTCGTTTCCGGTGATCTAAAACCATTACCACACGACTTAAGCTACGCCCTCCTCCTTGTCGCGCCCCCATTTTATACCCCTAATAACGTCGCAGCGGATAAAATACTTGCAAGATGTAAAGCGCGTTGTATAATGCGCTCCATCTTGAAGGCAAGGCAAACAGCAACGTTTTCAAGGAGTTAGCAAAGTTGATTGATAACACGCTAACGTACTGTAAGAGCCTAGGAAGGCATGAGTTTCAGGCTCGATAAAGCGCCCGTAGCTCAGCTGGATAGAGCAATGGCCTTCTAAGCCATCGGTCACAGGTTCGAATCCTGTCGGGTGCGCCACTTAACAGCGGCAAAACGACAACGCAGTACAAACAGACTATTCTTTAGTCGTTATGGTGGGTGTAGCTCAGTTGGTAGAGTCCCGGATTGTGATTCCGGTTGTCGCGGGTTCAATCCCCGTCACTCACCCCATATTTGTTATAAAAAAGCCGTTAGGAGCAATCCTCGCGGCTTTTTTATTGCCTGTAATTTTACCCCCCCAAAGCTCCAGCCCGGCCTCGGCCCGCATAACACTGCACACCAATCCACGACCACAGCAAAGAAAATCCAGCGAGTGGGTGATAAGCTCTGCCCTAGACGCCCCAGTAGACAGGCGCCCCCAGCAAACAGAGGCCCCAAAGTGAAGAGCAATCGAGCCCTACAAAACACCCTAGGGACAAGCCCCGCAAGCCTGCGTAAATACCTTGCAGTCACATTGCTGCTGATGGGCGGGTTGATGCCTCCCTTTGCCTTGGCTGCCGAACAGTTCACCGTCTACACCTATCACGATAAACCGCCCTACTTCAGCCACCGGCCAGGGGCAGAGGCCAGCTATAAACCGCATCAACACAACACACCGGGTGTAGGCACACAACATCACGAAAAAGAACTGTATGCGGCTTTCATCGAGCTGATCAACAACCAGCAAGATGACTGGCACCTCGAGCTAGTGCACCTGCCTAGAAAGCGGCTCAACTTACTGCTGCAGGCCAAACACCTAGAGGGCGCCGTGATCGGCGTGAACCCCAGCTGGTTTAACGATGAGAATAAACAGCGCTATCTCTGGAGCTCTGAGTTCATGCACGACAAGGACGTAGTGGTGGTTTCCGAAGGTAATATTATCCCCTATCTGCACCCTGAAGACCTGGCAGGTAAAACACCGGCCCTGCAGCGGGGCTTTTACTTTTGGGGCATCACCGAGCAGGCTAAGACAGGCAAGATTGAGGTACTCGAGACCACCTCAGACATCCAAAACCTGAAGCTGGTAGCGCTTGGGCGCGTCGACGCCACCATCATGAGCGACCTAACCTTTAAATTCTTTAAGGGTCACAAACAGGTCGACAACAAGCTGGTCGCCCTGCCTGAGCCCCACGACCGATTTACTCGCCACCTGATGTTCACCCAGCACTCAGCGCAGGCACACACCCAGCTTGCAGACACCATTGAATTGATCAGCAAGAGCCCTGCCTGGCGAGCGCAGCTGGCGAGCTACCGCTAAGGGTAATCTTCAAACACAAAAAAAGGGCCGGTACGCACTGCGTACCGGCCCTTTTTCATCACATCAAGCAGGTGTTTACTGCGCCTTAAAGTCGATGCGGTAAGCGTGCAGTAGTGGTTCAGTGTAGCCAGATGGCTGCGCCTTACCCTTGAACACCAGATCACAGGCAGCCTTGAAGGCTATGCCGCCGAAGCCAGGGGCCATATTGATGTATTCAGCGTCGCCATCGTTCTGACCATCAACAACCGCCGCCATACGCTTGAGGGCTTCCATGACCTGCTCTTGCGTGCAGATGCCGTGCTCAATCCAGTTAGCCAAGTGCTGAGAAGAGATACGCAGGGTCGCGCGGTCTTCCATCAGGCCAACGTTGCTGATATCCGGTACCTTCGAGCAGCCGACGCCAGCGTCAATCCAGCGCACAACATAACCAAGGATGCCCTGTGCGTTATTATCCAACTCAAACTTGATCTGCTCAGCCGTCAGGGATGCAGCATCTTCCAGCAGCGGGATGTGAAGAATATCATCCAAGCTGGCTCGCTCGCGCTGAGCCAATTCTTTTTGCAGCTCAATCACGTTCACCTGGTGATAGTGAGTTGAGTGCAATGTTGCGCCATTTGGCGATGGCACCCATGCGGTATTTGCGCCAGATTTGGGGTGACCAATTTTTTGCTCGAGCATGTCAGCCATCTCATCGGGCATAGCCCACATACCCTTGCCGATCTGCGCTTTACCAGGCAGACCACACTCGAGGCCGATATCAACATTCCAGTTTTCGTAAGCGCCGATCCAAGCCTGCTGCTTCATGATCGATTTCGGCACGAAAGGACCTGCCAACATGGAGGTGTGAATTTCATCACCGGTGCGATCGAGGAAGCCGGTGTTGATGAATACAACACGGTCAGAGGCTGCACGGATACATTCTTTGAGGTTAACCGTGGTACGGCGCTCTTCGTCCATGATACCGACTTTAAGTGTCTTAGCGGGCAAACCAAGGGCTGCCTCAACACGCTCAAACAACTCAACGGTGAACGCCACTTCTTCTGGGCCGTGCATCTTTGGCTTTACAATATTGACCGAACCAGCGCGGCTGTTAGGGCGACCATTGTTATTACCTTGCAGGTCGTGCATAGCCGCCAATGCGGTGACCATGGCGTCCATAATGCCCTCTGGCACCTCGGCGCCGTCCTTATCAATAATTGCCGGGTTGGTCATCAGGTGGCCAACATTGCGTACAAACAACAGGCTGCGGCCGTGCAGGCGCAATTCGCCATTAACGGCAGAGTTTGCAGCGTGTGCGCTAGGCGTATAGAGCCGGTCTTCGTTGAGCTCACGGGTTACGGTTTTGCCACCCTTATTAAAGCTCTCGCTCAGATTGCCCTGCATGAGACCCAACCAGTTGCGGTAAACCTCAACCTTGTCTTCGGCGTCAACGGCGGCAACGGAATCTTCGCAGTCCATAATGGTGGTGATAGCCGATTCAACGAGCAGATCTTTAACGCTCGCCGCATCGGTGGAGCCCACTGAGTGACCCGCGTCTATCTGAATCTCAATATGCAGACCATTGTTGGCCAACAGAATTGCGCTGGGCGCTTGCGCGTCGCCCTGGAAACCCAGGAACTTCTCTGGTTCCTGCAAGCCCACAACTGTGCCGTCATCAAGGCTAACCGCCAGCTTGCCATCAACCACGGCGTAGGCAATAGAACCTGCGTGAGAACCCTGCGCCAATGGCGCGGCGTTATCCAGGTGTTGACGAGCAAAGGCAATAACCTTGGCGCCACGCGCTGGGTTGTACTCTTTGCCGGCCGCTGCGCCGCCTTCATCGCTGATCGCGTCGGTGCCATAAAGCGCGTCGTATAAACTGCCCCAGCGAGCGTTAGCGGCGTTAAGCGCGAAGCGTGCATTCTTAACGGGTACAACCAGCTGCGGGCCGGCCTGTAGTGCAATCTCACTGTCGACATTTTCAGTGGTTACTTTAAATTCTGGGCCCTCTGGCAAAAGATATCCGATCTCCTGGAGGAAAGCCTTGTAGCTGGCGGCGTCGTGCTTCTGACCACGGCGCTCAGTGTGCCATGCATCAATCTGCGCCTGTAGGTCATCACGCTTGGCCAGCAGCGCTTTGTTCTTAGGCGCTAGATCGGTAAGAATGGCTTCAAACTTGGCCCAAAAATCAGCTGCCTCAACACCTGTGCCGGGGGCAATCTCATCATTGACCAGTTTCCATAGAGACTCTGCGACCTTTAGGCCACCGGCCTGCACTGTTGCTTCATTAGTAAGCGCCGTCATAAAACCATCCTTAATATCGTGTAGTTGTAACTTGTTTTAACCTGCTGTATCGCGTTGCGAAGCACTGCAACAGCGGCCCATTCAGTGTCTAGACGGTGTAAACCACCCACGCAGCCGAACAAGCCAACCCCTTACCGCAAGGCTGAACTGAATCCAAATAACCCAGTAAATTGCCGCAAAGTGTAGCCCAACGGGCGATAATTCGTAAAATTTATAACTTCTATTGCGGGCATTCACAAAAGATATACCCACAAAAATCAGCACCTATAACAGTTGGTGATAACCGACACTAGCAGCGATCAATGGTCGCCGCCGTATCGGCCATCAATTGGCGCATCCAGCGGTGAGCGGGGTTGTGTTGCAGCAGCGGACTCCATGCCATGGTCAACTCAATTGGCGGGATATCAAAGGGCGGCGGCATGATGCTGACACGGGTATTATCCAACTGCAGGCGCGCCAGCTTGCTCGGCACGGTGGCGATCAGGTCCTGCTGCTCAGCCAAGAGCATGGCCGCCTGATAGTGACGTGTGAAGACGGTAATGTTGCGCTTAACGCCGAGGCGATCCAACGCCTCATCCACCCAGCCAAGGCGCTGTACGTCGTTTGGGTTCATGCCCACACCCACACCCATGCCGGTCTTACTGACCCAAACATGTTGGGATGCCAGATAGCTGTCGAGGTTAAATTTACCCATCACTGGGTTGCTGTTGCTCACCAGACAGCTGAACTTGTCCGTCCAGAGCACTTTCTGATGAAAAGATTGGGGAATATTGTCGAAGCGGTTGATGACCATGTCCACCCGCCCCTGTTCAACGTCGGTAAAACTGACGTCACTGGGGGTCATGATGTCGAGAATAATCTTCGGCGCCGCGCTGCGCAGCCGGGCTAGCAGCGCGGGAATCAGTGTTGCCTCGGCGTAGTCGCTGGCCATTATTCTAAATATGCGATCGCTGTCGCTGGCCTTAAATTCACTGCGCGGCTGTACGGCTTTTTCCAACCCCAGGATCAAATCGCGAATAATAGGCTCCAGTTCCTGCGCGCGCTCGGTGGGCGTCATGCCTTCACTGGTGCGAATCAACAGTGGATCGTCGAATAGATTCCTCAGGCGCTTTAGCCCATTGCTCATGGCCGGCTGACTGATTCCCAACTGATCGGCAGCACGCGTGACGTTGCGTTCACGCAATAATACGTCTAGATATACGAGAAGGTTTAAATCCACCCGGGATATATTCATGATACAAATACCGAAAATAGAAACTATAAATTAGATTAATTTAGCTTAGCTTACTAAAATTCACTTCGTAATCAACCACCGCAACCATTTCTTGAAAGGATCGATCATGTCCATTGCAAATGACATAGAAACCATCGCTGCTGCGAAAGCCACTGCCGGTGCCCCTTGGGACGCTATCAACCCAGAGTCTGCAGCCCGCATGCGCGCTCAGAACAAATTCAAAACGGGTTTGGACATCGCTCAGTACACCGCCGACATCATGCGCGCTGACATGACCGCTTTCGACGCAGACAAGACTAAGTACACTCAGTCTCTGGGTTGCTGGCACGGTTTTGTTGGTCAGCAGAAGATGATTTCTATCAAGAAACACTTCAACGGCCAAACCGATCGTCGTTACTTGTACCTTTCTGGTTGGATGGTTGCCGCTCTGCGTTCTGAGTTCGGTCCTCTGCCTGACCAGTCTATGCACGAGAAGACTTCTGTTGCTAGCTTGGTAGAAGAGCTTTACACCTTCCTGCGTCAAGCCGATGCACGTGAGCTGGGCGGTTTGTTCCGCGAGCTGGACGCTGCTCGTGAAGCTGGCGATACCGCTGCTGAAGCCGCTGTACAAGACAAGATCGACAACCACGTAACACACGTAGTGCCAATCATCGCTGATATCGATGCTGGTTTCGGTAACGCTGAAGCTACCTACCTGATGGCTAAGCAGATGATCGAAGCCGGTGCTTGTGCACTGCAGATCGAAAACCAGGTTGCCGATGAGAAGCAGTGTGGCCACCAGGACGGTAAAGTAACCGTACCTCACGCCGACTTCCACTCTAAGCTGCGCGCTCTGCGTTACGCTTTCTTGGAGCTGGGCATCGACAACGGCGTTATCGTTGCACGTACTGACTCTGAAGGCGCTGGCCTGACCAAAGAAATCGCTGTTGTTAACGAGCCAGGCGATGCCGGCGACATCTACAACTCTTACCTAGACGTTGAAGAAATCGACGTAGCTGACATGGCTGAAGGCGATGTTGTCTTCAACCGCAACGGTAAGCTGGTTCGTCCTAAGCGTCTGCCTTCTGGTTTGTACCAGTTCCGTCAGGGCACTGGCCATGAGCGTTGCGTATTCGACTGTATCGGTGCAATCAATGCTGGCGCTGACCTGCTGTGGATCGAAACGGCTGTACCTACCGTGCACGAAATTAAGGGCATGATGGACGACGTTCGCAAGGTTCACCCAGACGCGAAGCTTGTGTACAACAACTCGCCTTCTTTCAACTGGACTCTGAACTTCCGCCAGCAGACTTTCGACGCCATGGTTGAAGCTGGTCAGGACGTTTCTGCTTACGATCGCGCCAACTTGATGAGTGCTGAGTACGACGAGACTGAGTTGTCTGCTGTTGCTGACGAACGCACTCGTACCTTCCAGGCCGACACGGCTCGTGAAGCAAACGTATTCCACCACTTGATCACTCTGCCGACCTACCACACCACTGCGTTGTCTGTAGACAACCTGGCGAAAGAGTACTTCGGTGAGCAAGGCATGCTGGGCTACGTTAAAGGCGTTCAGCGCAAAGAGATCCGTCAAGGCATCGCATGTGTTAAGCACCAGAACATGTCTGGTTCTGACATGGGCGACGACCACAAAGAATACTTTGCTGGTGAGAACGCTTTGAAAGCTGGTGGCGCGAAGAACACGTCTAACCAGTTCGGCTAAGCCCTGTTAAGTTTCAGGTAAAGCTAGCAAGACCCGCAGTAACTCAGTCCAACCCTGCCTCCTACCCACTGGAGCAGGGCTGGCCTGAAGAGCAGGCTAGTTAATGGGCAGCAAAACCGTTTCCAATGCGGTAGTCCATTAGCCTGCTCATGTAAGAAAGCAGGCGTGCCACGCACCCTGTAGTTACTTTTGATACAGTAACGATTGATATTCCACCTTTAGGGCCCTACCCCGGCCCTCTCTTTTTTGTTTCAAACTCGAACAATCCAGTTTCAACCTCTCAAGCGTTTCCTTCCAGAATTTACCAAAAGGTAAAAGACTGTGATTTTCAACATCTTAGCGTCTACGCACGATGGCACCCTAGCGCTTTTTTGTTAGTATTAACCTCATACCTACACAAGTGAGACCCACCATGAGCAATACCCCTTCGCACCTGCAAGACGCCCAAACACTGCTCACTGAGAACGGCTTTGCAATCGGTGAAAGCTGGTATCACGGTACCTCATCGGCCCTGCTCGATTCCATCAAAGCCAACGGCTTAAAACGCTCTGGCGACAAGTCCATGAAACAGGCGGCCAAAAAAACCATGGCCACCATTGGCAACGCCTATACCGAGTCGATCGAGCCGATTTTTCTCACCCAGAGCAAAGAGGTCGCCCACTACTGGGCCAGCCAAGCGGTACGCGACCGCAGCGTACGTGTCGAAGGCGAAGAAACACCCGTGGTGCTTGAACTGACATTGCCCGACTCACTCAAGAGTCTTGTTAAACCCGATGTAGGTGCCGCCAGTTTGCTGCTGCTTAAAGAGGGTGAAGCCTACCTTGCTTATATCGCAGGACTCTATCAAAACGCAGGTTTCAGCGCCCCCAGCATTGACCTGATGAGTGCCGACCGCCTCGAATACCTCAATAAGTTGGGTATGGCCTATCTCAACCAGGACATAGACGCTCAATATGTATCTCTCGTAAGCGAGTAACCCGTCCCAATATACCTGCAGCCCTAATTAATTAAGCCCCAATCAATTAGCCCAGCACCCTTGCTGGGCTTAATTTCCTCTGAGACTGCCGCTACAATCACCAGTACCTCAAACAACTTTCAGTACTTTAAACAACCAGCAGCAACCAGCAGCAACCAGCAGCAACCAGCAGCAACCAGCAGCAACCAGCAGCAACCAGCAGTTATGATCCACAGCGTCGACTAGGCCACCAAACCCAATGAGGTATTCACTGAGTCGCGGCATCGGCAACGAATTTATATTGTCTGCGATCTACGCTCTGCTCCCCAAGGTCCTATTAAACAGCGCTTACAAGACGCTGGGATTCGCTATCTGTAGCTAGGGCATCAGCTGGACCCTAGGCCACTGCCTACATCAAACCCAAACGCCTACAGACATGCCCCCTCTTACTCCAATGTAAAGTATTGTTATAGAACTCAAGTAAATTGTATTTTTAGTCACACTTATTAATTAATGTGACATATACTCGATTTCAGATTCACGAGTACTGCTCACCCATAACCAAAGTGCTGATCAACACCGTGATGCCCCACAGGGGGTTAAAGTACAAAAATACACACCATAAAAGCTGATTGAGGATAAGAAGATGGCGAATAAAGAGCCTGCTACAGCCGCCGATTACGGCCTTGGCCCCTATGCATACCCCCGCGGCTGGTTCGTCATTGCCGAAGCCAAACAGTTAGACGACGGCCCCATGGCCGTGACCTACTTCGATAAAGACTTCGCCCTCTACCGTGGCGAGTCTGGGCGTGTTGTGCTCTTGGATGCCTATTGCAAACACATGAACACACACCTCACCGCCAGTGGTTCGGCCCACATTGTGGCCACCGACAAACAAATCGAAGGCGATTCTATTCGCTGCCCTTACCACGCTTGGCGCTACGACGCAGACGGCCATGTCGATGACATCCCCTATCACGATGGCCCCTGCCCCAAGTCCGCATCCATTGTTTCCTACCCGGTGCGTGAAGTCATGGGCATGATCATGATGTGGCACCACCCTGAAGGCGGCGAGCCTGAATTTGAGCCACCGTTTGTCGACTGGTGGGAATTCGACAATGTCATCAAGCAGGACATGGACCTGCTGGGTAACGTGCCAATTAACGGTATTGAGATAGTCGACAACATGGCCGACTGTCGCCACCTGGGCCCAACACACGGCTCCCCCTGTGAGTATTTTGAGAACGAGATGCGCGACAACATCGTCATTCAACGCCAGGGCGGCTATCTGGATTCTTATCAGGCACAACTCGATACCGTCACCTGGTACACAGGCCCAGGCATCCTGCTGTCAAAGCAAACCTTTGGCCCCGTGACCATGTTCGAGATTATCTGTAACACCCCGGTTGAAGCTGGCGTCTCGGCGTGCTTCCACGGATCCATCTGTTTGTCAGCCAACGTGCCCGCAACAGCGGAAGACATTGCCGGCGCCAAGCAGCTACAGGACGGTGTTCTAGCCGCCTTTGCCGCAGACTTCCAAGTTTGGCAGAACAAAAAACCCGCCACCAAGATCATGCGTTTAAAAAGCGATGGCCCCTTCCACAAGGTGCGCGAGTGGTACGGTCAATTCCACATGAGTGCGACGGACGCCAAAGCGGTACAAGCGTCGGTGAATGGCATGCACTACATCCCCGGCTTTCCGCCAGCTGATGAAGCGCGCAAGAACGGCGATTATGAAGACAACTGCTTTGTAACCCGCGGTATCGAGTAAACACTCGGCTTGCGCGGTAAAAGTCGCTCGAAAAAAACCCTGAGCCCACTCAGGGTTTTTTTGTATCTGCCATATTTGTCACCGCCGAGCATCTAGGCGCGTTACTGCCTCACCGCACCTCTAATGCAAAAAAACCAAAACCTCGATTACCAAACCCCTCAACGGATAAGCGATTACTGCCGCCGGGATCCGTACCATTACAAGCCGGCTTGGAAGACGCCGCGTAGACAATAACGTTGTAGTAAACGCCTTCGACACTGGTGCGCAGATGATCGAAACCTGAATGGGCGATCACCTCATGGTGCTCGTCCTTAGTGATGTTAGACATCACGGCTTTATTGACGATGATACCGGTTAGCGCATCGGCACTGTCGGCACGGACTATATAACGCCCCAGACCTATATTACCGCCACAGTTGTTGGTGATTTCCGCCTGTAAACGAAAATCCACCAGCTCGCCGGCGTCAATTGACAGCGGGCCAATCGAATAGAGCACCTGAAAATTCTTGCTCCGTAAATCTGCCTGTACGGGTATGTGTGCCACCAACTCTGTATCTGTGCGGTGCAGACTGACGACTGGCGTATGAGCGTACAGCAGCATTGAAGCGCTTAGCATTACTGGCACCAGTGAAGCGGCGAAAAAAATTGGGCGCACGACAATCCCCTCTCAGATTAAGGAAGTCCAACAAAAAAAGGGCCCACTGACGTCGATCATGCTGCGCCAGCGGGCCCTTCTAGTATGCGCCATGCAGCGCCTTTTAGCCTTTCAGACTCTTGCTCACCACCTCAAACACATCCTTGGACAGTTCCGGGGTGCCTAAAATACGTTCCAGAGCTGCTTGCATGAGCACTTGGCGCCCACTGTCGTACTTGCGCCACTTAGTCAGCGGCGTCAGCAAACGTGCGGCCATGGATGGGTTCAAAGCATTCAGCACAATGATTTGTTCGGCGAGGAAGTCGTAACCTGATCCATCGGCCAGATGAAAATTAATGGGGTTATTGCTCGCAAAGGCGGCAATAACCGAGCGTGCCTTGTTGGGGTTTTTAATATCAAACGCTGGGTGTTTCATCAAAGCCTTAACTCGATCCAAACCGCCAGGCAAAGAGCAAGTGGCCTGTACCATCAGCCACTGATTTACTACCAATGCTTCCCCTTGCCACTTATCAAAGAACTCGGCAAGGCATGCCTGCGCCTGAGTGCTGGCCGCCGCGGTGTTCACCAACGCAGCTTGAGCGCTGGCAACGTCGGTCATATTATTATGAGCTTTGAATTGAGCCACACACAGGCCGATAGCTGGCTGTGTCTCGAGCGCCGAGATGTAACTGAGGGCAACGTTTTTCAAACTGCGCTGAGCCACTTCACTCGCTGCCGGTGAAAATGCACCCTCCGAGACATTGGCTTTATAAGCCTGTATGAATTCATTGGCCAGAGCCTGAGCGAGTACCTTCTTCACAAAGTTACGCGCAAAGTGAATCGCTTCGACATCTATTTGATCACTGATTTCACTTAAGTATGCTTCAGTCGGCAGTGTCAGCATCAGCGCGACCATGGCCTTATCGAGTGAGGCATCGGCAAGTACTGAGCGATACGCTTCAATCAGGCGTTTATCAATCACCGGAGTTTCATCGCCCGCGCGATAGGCACCCATCACTTCAACCAGCACCTGCACAGCCAACTGCTGGCTTGCATCCCAGCGACAAAAACCGTCGTCTTCACGACTCATCAGAGCCATCAATTGATCTCGGCTGTATTCAAAGTTCAATTTCACGGGTGCAGAGAAACCGCGCAACAACGCCGGCGTCGGCTTTTCTGGCAGGTCGGTAAAGGTGAAGGTTTGTCTCGCCTCTGTCAGCTCCAGCACGGCGTGGGTATTATCGGCCAGCTCAGTATTTTGCTCGCTGCCCTTTTGTTTGATCGCAAGGTTACCCGCATCGCCCAACAGACCCAGCGCAACAGGAATAACAAACGGCTGTTTCTCTTCGGTATTCGCCTCAGGCGTACTGGGGCAGCTTTGACTGAAGGTTAAAGTGTACTCACGATTGCTCTCGTCATAGGCGTCACTGACCGACAAGACCGGTGTGCCGGCCTGGGAGTACCAGCGGGTGAACTGCGTAAGATCGCGGCCGCTGGCGTCTTCCATAGCGCTGATGAAGTGCTCAATGGTGGAGGCCTCACCGTCATGGCGTTCAAAATACAGGTCGCTGCCTTTACGAAAATCATGCTTGCCCAGCAGCGTGTGAATCATCCGCACCACCTCACAACCTTTTTCATAAACCGTTAGGGTGTAAAAGTTGGAGATCTCGATGAACGATGCCGGGCGCACTGGGTGCGCCATCGGGCCAGCGTCTTCAGCGAACTGCAAGGTCCGCAAGAAACTTACGTCTTCCACGCGCTTTACCGTGCGCGAATTCATATCAGAAGAAAATTCAGAGTCGCGAAAAACGGTAAAACCCTCTTTCAAACTCAGTTGAAACCAATCGCGACAGGTCACACGGTTTCCCGACCAGTTGTGGAAATACTCGTGGGCAACAACCGCCTCCACACGTTGAAAGCCCATATCGGTGGTGGTGTTTGGATTAGCCAGCACGCAAGAGGTGTTGAAAATATTAAGCCCTTTATTTTCCATGGCGCCCATATTGAAATCATCCACCGCAACGATCATAAAGATATCGAGATCGTATTCACGACCGTAGACTTCTTCGTCCCACTTCATGGAGTTCTTCAGGGACACCATGGCGTGGTCACATTTATCCAAATCTTTGGCTTCGACAAAGATTTGCAACGCAATTTCACGACCACTCATGGTGGTGAACGTATCATCAACGGACTCTAAGGTACCGGCCACCAGCGCAAACAAATACGCGGGTTTCATGAAGGGGTCGTGCCATGTGGCCAGGTGTCGACCACTGTCCAAGTCTTTGCGCTCAATCGGGTTACCGTTTGAAAGCAGCACTGGGTAGCTAGCCTTGTCAGCGGTCACCGTGGTGGTGAACTCACTCATGACATCTGGGCGGTCGAGGTAATAGGTTATTTTACGAAAGCCCTCGGCCTCACACTGGGTACAAAACATCGTACGAGATTTGTACAGGCCCTCGAGGCTGGTGTTGTCCTGCGGGTTGATCTCGACTTCCGTAGTCAGTGTGAAGCTGTCTCCAACCTCAGCAATCGTCAGACTCTCTGAATCTACTTGGTAATCTGTCTCAGCCAGCAGCTGTCCATCTACAGCAATTGAAAGCAACTTAAGCTCAACGCCATGCAGCACCAGTGGCGCACCAGAGCGTAGGCTTTGCGGGTTTCGACGAATGATCAGCTCAGCCTTTACGCGACTGTGATCCTCAAAAAGGTCAAAGCGTAAATCGGTGCGCGCAATCAAAAAATCCGGCACCTGATAATCTTTCAAGAAGATGGTTTTAGGCTGCGTATCCGTAGCGGTCATGGGTAGATTCCTGGGGGCTGGCAGGCTCAACGCAAAGACGCCGAGCGAGAAAACATATAAAAGATAGTTTAAATGATGGGGACAGGCCTTGGTGATTCAAGGGCAAGGCAGGCATTTAAAATGCGCTCCCCCACCTGCCATCACCGTTTATAAGTAGACTTATTCGCCGTAGACCTCAACATGGTAGGAGCCGAACTTGCGAACATTAATCACCCCCGTATCAAAAATCAGGTACTGGCCTTTAATGCCTTGCAGTACACCCTCGACCACAGGGTCTTTATCAAAGTTGTGGCTGGCGATTTTTGTCGGGTATTGCTGTACAGGGTAATCAAAGGTCCACTCCTCCGTTTCATCCAAACGCAACAACGCCATGTCGCCGTGCTCGGCGCGTAAAGTTTTCAAACCCGGCTCGACCAGATCAAATAAACGATCGGCTTCTGCCACCAGATCACACTCTTTGATCTCGCCTTTTAGCATGGTCCGCCAGTTGGTTTTATCCGCCACATGCTGCTTAAAAAGCACTTCCACCAAACCCGATAGCTGACGGGTTGCCACACGCATAATGGGCAGCGCCGCCACTGCGCCCTGGTCCATCCAGCGCGTCGGCACCTGACTCACTCGGGTGATGCCTACTTTGATGCCCGATGAGTTGGCCAAATAAACAATGTGGTCCGTCATACAGAAGTTCTCGCCCCACTCAGGCTCACGACAGGTACCGGCCGCGTAGTGACAGCGCTCTGGGCTCATAATGCAGCTATCGCAGCTGGCCAATTTTTGCATGCAGGGGTAACAATGGCCCTGAGCGAAACTCTTTTTGGTTTTTCGACCGCAGTTCGAACAGTGAATATCGCCAACGTACTGCAAGCGCAGCTGTTGCCCGATGCGATTATTCAGGTCAAGAGCCTGATCATCGAGGGGTAACTGATAACCCACCTGACCTTCATTGTGTTCTGTGTACATTTTCTTTAGGTGGCCTGCGGCCAATAGCTCTAACATAGTGATCTCGTATTGATGACTCAGCTGTTTGCGTATAACGAACAAAACACCGCTCACTGAACTTAGATCGCTATTCTATGGGTATCTGCTGACTCGATAAAGGCCGATGCTCGATCCAGTGCTCCAATAAGCGGATAAACAGCGCGCAATAAAAAGCCCCCATAAAAACAACGTGATGACGATGCTTTTGTGGGGGCCAATAAAAGCGCCCTACTCACAGAGAGGATTAAAAGCGGTAGCGGCCCTGTACCGCAAATGAGCGCGGACGTTCGGGAATACCATAATAGGAGTTACTTGCCGTAGTGGGCACGTCATTATTCCAGACTCGGCTTGACTCATCGGTGAGATTCTTGCCGATGAGGGCCACAGACCAAATTTCGTCCACACTGGTCACCGCAACCCGGGCATTAAATCGCAAGTTAGAGCCGTGTAGGGTACTGGGGTCAAGATCAAGCGCTGAATAGAATTCGTCCGTGTAGTTTGCATCCAGCGAGCTACGCAACTCGACATTGTCGCTCATCGGCACTACCCACTGGGCATTCACGTTGTAGCTCCAGTCCGGCGCAAACAAAAGTGTACGACCGCTCAGGTCCTGCCCACCACTTTCACCCGCCGTTATATTACTGCCATCATCGGCCAGACAACCTGGATTATTAACCGGATCGGTTGCTTGCGGGATGGTACAGGTAGCCCCCATGAATGTACCGTAGGTAGCATCGAGGTAAGCGACAGAAGCTCCCAGGGTAAAACCCTCAACCAAGAGCCAGCGACCGTCTACTTCTACCCCCTGGCTGACCGCTTCACCAGCATTGCCTACACGAAATACATCGCCAACCAGTGAGCTCACCTGTAAGTTTTCATACTCCATGCGGAATAAAGCCACATTTAAGTTGGCGGCGCCGCCGGCGAGGGTCATTTTGGCACCCAATTCAAACGCAATCGCCTCTTCGTCAGAGTATTCAAGTACGCTGCCATCCACACCTGTGTCGATGACACCACCATCGGGCACACCGGTTAAAAAATTGCCCGTACGCACGGTTGAACCCTGCGAGCTGTAAGCTTCATCGAAACCGCCCCCCTTAAAGCCTGTACTGACACTCGCGTACAACATGGCATCCTCGGTTGCATGCCACTGCACATTGGCGGACCAGGTGACGGCCTGCTCTTCACGGATTAGGCCCTTAAATGAGTGGCTGCGCAGGTCACCAATCAATATATTATTGGCCGGGTTAGCGTGCACGATTAAACTGGGCGATACCCTGACACCCAAAACACCTCGATTATCGACTATTTTGTCGAGCTTTTTTTCCTCTTCGTTGTAGCGCAAACCCAGACCAATGCTGATGTCTTCACTTACATTCCAGACCCCCTGAACAAACACAGCCCAAGAGTCTGACTCTTGATCGAACACACTGGGCAGAGGCTCTGGACCTAAATATGCAAGGGCATTAACCGCCAGTGGTCCCAGCAGCATGAAATCTAATTCGGTGTTAATTCTGCTGATATCTAACTCAGATTTTTGAAAGTAGCTACCGACTATCCAATCAAATGATTCGCCACCCGGGGAGACCAACCTGAACTCCTGACTGTACTGTTTGTATTTCTCAGCCAGTGTTCGATTCAACGCATCTGCTGCGGTAACGTCCGTATCCTGCACGCGAACGGTATCGTAGGTCGCGTAACCGGTAACGGAAGTAAAGGTGGCGAAATCAACACCCCAGTTTACAGTGAGGGCAAAAACATCCAGTTCAGTATCTGCGCTACTGCCGCCATTGGCGATGCCTTGATCGCGCTCGCTGATAATTGGCACGACCTCATCACCTTCATAGTTGATGGGCTGGTCTGACTGGTAAATCACCGAGGGTTTGCCGACCTGTTTGAAATCACCATGCTCATACTTTGCCAACACCTCCAGATCCTCGGAGGCATCCCACAGCAAGCTGCCGCGTATGAATAGATTGTCATTATCTGGGCCGTCGACATTGAGGGTTTCATTTTTCCACCAACCGTCCATGCCCTCATGACGAACCGCCAAGCGCCCTGCAACGGTTTCACTGAGGCTGCCATTGATCACGCCAGTGAATATCTGCTCACCATCACTCGGCTCGTAAAGGGCTTCGACATAACCTTCAAACTCCTGGTTGGGGCTAGCTGTGGTGACATTAACAGCACCGCCAATGGTGTTCTTACCAAATAAAATGCCCTGCGGGCCTTTCAAGACCTCAACCCTTGCTAAATCAAGTGTCAGGGGCACCTGAGCAAACTGCGCTCGCCCAGAGTAGATACCATCAATGTACATGCCTACCGACTGTTCAAAACCCGCGTTGGTGCCTGACCCAACGCCACGGATAAACATGTTGGGCTGGCCGCCACCTTGATTGATATTGACGTTAGGGATATAGAGCGTCAGTTCTTCCAGGTTAACGATGCCTACGTCATTGATTTTCTCCCCAGCCATGGCCGCAACGGCAATGGGTACATCCTGTAAGCTCTGTTCACGCTTCTGGGCGGTCACGACTATCTCTTCTAGAAGCAGCGGCTCATTTGCCGGAGAGGCAATCGGTATCAACAAAGCCAGAGCCGTTAGTGCCAGACGAGGTGTATTAATGCTTTTAGGGTTCAATTGAGGCAGCGTGTACATGGCAAATATCCCAGCGATTGAGTGATTTCAACTACCAATTCTTATAATTTCGACTTAATTGTAGCCCTGCAACCTGCTTTTACTAGCCAGAACACAACACCAATCGCAGCCCCTCAACCAGCTTTATACATAGCAGCTCACAAACAAAAAAACCGCCAATAGGCGGTTTTAAAAAATCTCGTAGATCGGTATTCACAGGCCGCTAGCTACACCCAGTTAAGCGGCTTTTCCGCTTCAGGGGCATCCTGCATTTCGGTTGTGTCGCAGCTGTCACCTTTCGGTGGCACATAACCGGTGCGTTCAGTGGCGCTCAGATACTTGTGCTCATAGGCAATCACCCCCTGCATACAACTTTCGCGCTGCTCAGCGGTGAGCTTACGGCCATCGGGGAATTTACCTAACTCAATCACACGTTTGAGGTTCCCATATACTTCTGGGGTGATGCTATCGAGCAACTGCTTATAATCCATGGTACTTCCTATCGTCATTCACCAGCGAGGCTCGGCATGTTAAAGGTCGAGCTGGTTAATCGGCGTCGATTATACCCGATTGCGGAGTCTTCAACGAGGCTATAAAAGCCAGTGCCGCACCAATCAACAACCCGGAAACATGGGCCGCATTGGCAATACTGCCATCAACAAACAGGTTTACAGCGCCGCTCATACACAACACCAGCCAAACCAGCATGAAAAGTATTACCGAGTTGGGCAACGGCTCCGGCAATGACCGTCGCCTCTGCCACACGGCCAAAAAGCCCAATAGCCCATACAATAGCCCAGACAAGCCCCCAAATAACGAAGGCCCCTGCCAATAGTATTGCGCGAGATTACTGCCCACCCCGATCAGCAATGTCAAACCCAGCATCAGCCAGTGCCCCACTAGGCCCTCGATGCGACGTCCAAACTCCCACACCCACAAGCCATTAAAGACAATGTGCAAGATACCAAAGTGTAGGAACACCGGGGTTATTAAGCGCCACCACTGTCCCAACTGCAGACCATAATCCATTGATGCCAATAATAAGCGATCGCCCTGCAGCGAAATCGGTTGCATGGTCAACAGCGAAATATACTCATAGCCCTGATCAACCTCTACCAGTAGAGCGCCCAGCACACCCAACAAAATCAGCAACAAGGTAATGGGGTAGCGCCACACAAGGAGGGTGGTGCGCCAAAGAATTCCGGAGCTGGGTAAAACCGTATCACTGGGCTGAGCTGTTTCAGCGCAGCCCATCGGCTCAGCCCAAGCGTGAGCCGAGAAACCATTGCGGCGCCATTCAGCAAGTCGCTCGTTCACCAGTGCAACATGGGTTTTGTCGCCAACCCATATACACTGCTGTCCCCGCTCCTCAGACACACGACACACTACTCCCTGCAACTGCAAGCGGCGTAACAAAGGTTGTAAATTGATGGTCAGCTCAACAAGAGCCGCCGCATACCATGTCATAAGGCGCTACTCATCCATACTGCACCGCATGCGCGGCGGGCAGCGTATCAACTGGGGTCAACGTACACCCAGACAAAATTTTCTTCATTCAGAGGACTTTCACCACTGTAGGTGTAAGCCGTTAATCGCCCATAATTCACAGCGCTGTAATCCAAGCAGGCAACATTATCGAGCAGCGGTCGCGGCCGGCCCTTAAGCCAATAATGCCCAAAGAACACAGGCAAGGCATCGCCTGGGTAGTGCACCAACTGCTGTTGATCATCGGCTTTTATAGGATGGTCAACCAGATCATAGGGTAACGGATCGGGTTGAAAAACAACGTCACCATAGGTCTGTGGTTTTTCAGCCCAGAATTTGGTGCGAAAGAAACGCCGAATAAAGCCGTCGCGCCCCTTCAGTTCGACACCAGCGGGCAGCGGCATGTTTGTGCCGCGAGTCAAGCGATCCACTACCTGGGCTTCAAAACTGCCCTTCACCCGTGAAGCCTTATAAAACTGAGCGTCCAGCCGGTAGTGTGGGTAGTCTAGCCGCAGCTGATCAATCAACGCTGAGTCCCAGCAGGCATGCACGACACGAAAGGTTTCCCCTTCAAGAAACAGCGGTAAACTGCGGAACCACTCACAGCGTTCACGCCACTCCTGCTCATGACCTAAAAACTGCTCTAGTGTTGCGCTCATCAAGCGCTGTAGGCGCTTAGGCAAAGGGCTTGCCTCTAGCGCAAGCTGATCTTGACTGAGCTCAGTGTCGGCCATCAAGCTGAGATGAGTCTCCACTTCATCAGCAAAGGCTATGGCGTTGTATTCATGGTTTCCCAACACCATCAACGCGTGGCCAGACTCCACCATTGACTGAACCAACTGCACGACCTCGCGAACCTGAGACCCCCGATCAATCAGGTCCCCGACAAAGATTGCCAAGCGGGCGTCAGGGTGCGCGTAGGTAAAGCGCGCACCTTCTTGCTCTACTGGGTCCAACATGATGCGGTGATAGCCGAGCCGCTCAAGCAAACACAAGAGCTGCTGGTAGCAGCCGTGAATATCACCGAACAGATCGACGTGCTTCTGCTCTAACAACAATGGGTGCACCGCTTAAGGCTCCTGTTTCATCCGTTTAACAATTCCATACTTATCCGCAGGTTTTACCCACCAATCACTCACCGAGGTGATTACCCCAACCAAGCTTGCTGCGACAGGATTCGTAAAAGTTATGATTAATCGGGTGAATAAGGTGCAACTTATGCGGTTTTTTATGGATATGTATCTCATCACCGGGATTGGTCACAACATGGTTCTGGCCATCACAGGTGACGTGTGGGTAGGCCGAATTGTGCTCCCCCACGAGGATCTTAATTTCACTGTTGCCGTCGACAACAATCGGCCGACTGCTGAGGGTATGCGGGTTCATTGGCACGATAACGATTGCATCGAGTTTCGGATGCATGATGGGACCACCGCCGCTCAAGGCGTAAGCCGTAGAACCGGTGGGCGTCGAGATAATGAGGCCGTCGGAGCGCTGACTGTAGACAAATTGGCCATCGATATAGAGTTCGAACTCAATCATGCGAACAAATCGCCCAGGGTGGATCACCACATCGTTGAGCGCGTCATCGCCGCCAATCAAAGCGCCCTGTCGAGTCACACTGGTCTCCAGCAGAAAACGCGTTTCCATCATGTACTGACCACCGAGCACCTCCCCTACACGCGCTTCGATTTCCTCCGGGGTAATATCGGTTAAAAAGCCAAGCCGTCCACGGTTAACCCCCAGCACAGGTACTTTGTATTTAGCCAGAGCCCGAGCAGCACCTAGTAAAGTGCCATCACCACCCACAACGATAACCAGGTCACAGGTCTTGCCTAGTGCCTCGTGGTCGCCCTCCATAAGCGTATGCCCAGGCATTTCTACCGCAGTTTGCTGCTCCAGCAACACTTCCAGCCCTTCGGACTGCAGGAAGCGAATCAAACGTTTAAGGGTATTGAGCGCGCGCTCACTGCCCTGCCGAGCGATGAGACCAATCCGTGAAAATTCAGCCATGCAAACAATCTTCTAGTGTCAGAAAGTTGGGTATTATAGTCGTTTACCCGCCAAGGATAAGCACCGATGGTCCATTGCCGTAAAAAACCATGGGATTACTACCGTAACACACATGTTCGCAATCTCGCCTGGTGCCTGCTCAGCCCATCCATACTCGCCAGCCCTTATGACGGCCATGCCTTGGTGAAAGCACTGACGCTAAGCGAACAAGACGATTGGTTGGCTGAGCTCGATAGGCAGCCCGAGGCCCTGCTTGAACATATGCGCCAGTGCAGAAGCTCACGGATAGGTTTAGTGTTCGAGCACTACTGGCACTTTTTTTGGAAAATGCAGCTGGGCGACCCCATCCCCCCCCCCTGGCCAGCCCAGTGCGACGAACACACGTGGCTAAAAAATTTGCAAGTCAATCAACCCGAAACACATAGGACACTGGGTGAAGCTGATTTTGTTGGTTATCAACAATGCCAGACACGCCTAGTTCACCGTGAACTTGCGGTGAAATTTTACCTCGCTTTTCCGGCACCTGCCTCGGCACACGATACTCAGCCCAACTGGCTGTGGTTAGGGCCCAACTGTATCGATCGACTCGATAAAAAACTCACCCAAATGAGCAAAAAGCAATTACAGCTGTTACACAAGCCTGAGGCACAGAGTGCGCTGCCCAACAACTGGCAAGGGCTGCCCATAGACAGCCAAATCATCCTGCGCGGGCAATTGTTCTACCCAGCACACATGGAAAACCGGTCGAGCGGCGAAATAGTGTTAAGCCAAGACCACCTAAGGGGTTACTGGTACTACCCAAAGGATCTACTCGAATCCATTGCGGAAGGTGAGGAGGCCGTTATTTTAAATAAAGGGGATTGGCTCTGCACACCAGCCTTACAAGGCCACACTCAGATCACCCAGAGGCAGCATTTGATTGAGCGACTGCGGCCCCACTTGAACAAGCCAGAAGTCTTGAAAATGATTGAGAATGGCAAATTATCACCTGCACCACGCCCTGTCATGCTGTCTATTGGCCACTCAAGCACCCAAGAGTCAGAGCCCTCAGGCAGACGCCAACATCAAACACCAGATGACCGACAAGGGCTGAGACATTGGACTGAGCTGCGCAGAATATTTGTGGTTCCCGGTCACTGGCCAGACACCAGTTCTCCCTGTTTTAAGACATGATCCTGTGTTGACCAAACGCCCTCCAACACCGTTGCGTCCAGTGCATCAAAACCGCCGACCAACACTTCCACATTAAAGCCCTGTTGCGTCAACAAGTGGGCTGCCACTTTGCTGCGACGCCCGGTATTGCAATACAAGACATAATGCACATCTTTAGACTCACTCAGCACACGGCTTTTTAAACGCAATATATTCAGCGGTATATTGACCGCACCCGCTATGTGGCCCAATGAGTATTCATCTCCACTGCGCACATCAACGGCAATGGACGATGGCCCTGCTTGCTTGATCACCCGGTCTCTATCACTGCCATCCAGCAAATGAGCCCGCACTCGGTTCCAATTAACTTCAGCCACAGCGGGTTGTTTCAAAAGGGTTAGAAAGTCGCGCTTATTTAGCTGCATCAAAACGCCGTCAGAAGTCATAGATACACTTGCATTGCGCACGGTTTCTTGCAGCAGCGCGTCTTCGCCAAAGCAGCGCCCCACACCAATATCTGCCAAGTGTTGAGGCTCGCCCCCCACCCGCTGCCGCACCACCTGTGCCTGCCCCTCTTTAATAAAGTAACAACAATCGCCCAGCTCACCCTGTCGAATAATCACTTCACCTGCCTCAACCGTACGTGCCTCTAGACAGGAGAAGATCGATTGCACATTGGTCGGTGGGACCTTAAAAAAGAGGTTGGATTTCAAAACCGTGTGCATCCAAACCAAGTCTTCATCAAGATCTCGGTTATAGGCAATATCAACTAGGAGATATTCAGCCACCTGACTCCATGCAAGTAACTTATCCAGGCGTTCACGTTCAACGGATAAAACCTGGCAGTCCTGCGTGGCCACAACCGTGCAGCTGCGGGGTTGAGTACTACTCACCGCCTGGCGGTGCTCCCGACTTTTGATCGTCTCGCAGCGACCATCTGGGTAACGGCATTGCAACTCACCATGCAACAGGTAGTGATCCAAGGCATCGTATTGTCCACACTCAAACAAGACACTACCGGCAAACAGCAGGCGCTGCTCGCTCACCTCAAGCAGGTATTGTAAATGATCATCAAGCAGCGCATTGAACGGAATCAGCGGCTGTAAGAATTGCACGCCGTTTGAATGCTCAATCGGAATGGCTGGTGCGGTGCTGTATACCATGGTTAATCCATTTGTTATTTACGTGCTTTTCTAATTTTGCTCACTTTCGACTACTGACGCTAGCCCGACAATTCACTAAAGCCGCGTCGTCCTTGTAAACCTCCGGTGTGCAGAGCCAACACATTGTCTCCAGCCTGCCAGCGCCCCTGCGTGGCTAAGGTTTTAATACCCCACAACATTTTGGACGTGTACACAGGGTCTAAGGTGATGCCCGTCTGGCTTTCAAAACCGTTCATGAATTCCAGTAACGCCTGTGGGAGCTTGGCATAACCACCGCCATGGAAATCATAATTTATCCGCCAGCGCGGCATGCCCGCAATGCTTGACTGAGCCAACCCGCGATCAATCGTCACCTCCAAGCGCTCATCGGTGGGCCTTGGTTTGACCACGGCAAACCCTTCGTAATCGTGATCTTCCGACGGACCATCAAGCGCCGAACCGACAATCAACCCAGCCAGTGTTGTACCGGTGCCGCAAGGCACGCACACGGTGAGCGGCTTACCGTTGAAGCTCTTGGATATCTGAGACCCCAACGCCTGACACCCGAGCAGCCCCTGCAGACCCCCACCGCCCTCGGGAATGACGTAGGCGCCAGGAAAAGCTGCGCCCAGCTCCGCAAGGAAATCAGGGCAGTTTTTATTGCGGTATTGAGCCCGGCTTATAAAGAGTAATTGCATACCCAGTTTTCGACAGTCAATCAGCGTAGGGTTCAGCTGTTTTGGTTCTTCCCCACGTACCACGCCAACGGTCATCAACCCCAGGCATTGCCCCACCGCCGCCAACGCGTGTAGGTGGTTCGAGTAATAACCACCAAAACTGATCAGTGTTTGCGCGCCTTGTTGCCTGGCCTGCTGTAGGTGGCCAATTAACTTGTAGAGCTTATTGCCTGATATTTGCTGATCCAGTAGATCTTCGCGTTTAATATAAAAGCGGATTCCACGGTCATTCAAAGGCGCCCAGTGTATTTCTTCTGCGGGGTTTGATTTGGCCAGCGCGGCACCATCAAGAGCAAGCAGGGCTTGCTGAGAGGCCGTCACGGCAATAGGGTTCGCATTAATAGTTTCTGAATGAGCCATGCTATAGCGGTACCGCGCGCATAAGTTGCGATGGGCTCTGGCGATGTAATTGGCAGCGATCGGCTTCACCCAAATGAAAATCACTGGGCCTCTCGATACGTTCAACTCGATCACCACAATGCTCACCACCTGCCACCAAGGCATGACAAGTAGGGCTACGGTAGTGGGCAGACCAAGCCGCATAGTGCTGTTCACTGACGCCACATCTGTTGGCGACATAAGCATCGGGGGATTCAGTAAAGGCAGCCACCTCATCGGCAGGCACAGTGATGTGGCCAATACCTGCTTGGAAGGTCACGAAGTTTAACCCCTGCTGGCTCAGGCGTGACAGCATTTGATTGCCGCTGTTCTGCAGTAAGTCCTGTTTATCCGACTGCAGACGTGTGACCTCTTCCTGCAAACTGCTTAATTGTGTATTGCGATACATCAGCTCAACCTCGCGCATTTGCAGCTGCTCATTCAGCGCCGATGCTTCCGACTCGACACGGGCTTCCAACTCCAGTTGGTAATGTTGCTTCAACTCATCAAGCTGCAGCTGACCCACACTTTTCGCATCCGTAACTTTAAGCTCAAAATACTCCCGCATGCCTTTAATTTTATCGGCTTGACCATCCACCAATCCCTTGAGCTTCAAACTCTTGGCTTGTTCACCTTCGAGCTCCCTGATAGAACCCGAGAGCTCCTGACGAAGTGTCTCAAAACGTCGCTGGTACTCGAGCTTTACTCGATCCAAGGCGAGGTTGTGCTGACCTTTCAGCGTGTTAATGTGCAGGCGCTGCTCCTTAATCTTCTGCGCTAAGCGATTGCGAAACTCGGCTTCTAAACGTGTTTCTAGCTCCTGTCGCAGCGCGCCCACCTCAGCGCTGCCGCCGGCCAGAGTTTTATCTAATGCAGCAGTTGTCTGCGGGCGGACAGCGACCAGCCCCAGCCGATTGCGCTGAATACTCTTTTTGATCAAGGTGAAATGATTGGCTTTGGGCTCCATATTAGGGTCCCATAGCTGTTGTTGGTGCCACGCGATACAGCACTGGCTCGCACAGGCCAAACGTATCGGCCCAGCCCCTAAATCTGGGCCGTGCGCCGAGTTCTCCGCCAGCTGTTCAAGCGGGATATTCCAGCGTCTATCCGCCATGCCCTTCGCATCGAAAGCCAAAGTAAAGAAAACAGCCGCCTCTACCGCTAGCCCTGGCGTCAGCTGCAAGTAAACCACTTGAGCTGTTTGGCTCGCTAGGTCAACCACCGGCACAAAGCCATCAAGAATGGCCTCAAATTCCGTGTAGAGCATTTCGCGCGTCAGCCGGTTACCATCGAAAAACATAACCGCTTGAGCGGATTGGGCGTGAAACTGCGACATATTGGATTCCTATGCGTTTCAAAACGTCGCATCCTGCGATCTCAGCGTTAATTATGGACACATACAGGTTGAAAAGGCAGTTTTATCTCTATGTTTAGAGTGCCAATAACCTGACCGCCATTATCAACCCTGTCGACTGAATCATCTGTGAACCGATCACCAAAAAACACGATGAAACTAACTGGGGGTTAGATCAAAAAACTTTTGTATGGCTGGCAAGGAGCGACTGCAATCTAAGGAAATGCCCCGGGCTTAGATATCCGAATACTCATCCCCCTCCACACGATCGTCTTCATACTCCTCCATGGACAATTCCAGCAACTCTTCAATATAGTCTTGCATTACATGCCTCCGATAGGGTCATAGCCTTAGGTTTCAACACCATAAGCACACCAGCATTTGATGCCGAGTAGCGCTAAGTTAGCCCCACACCATGACAAAATGATGACAGGACACCACAAGCAATACATAAAAAGGGCCCCGCCATTATTGATGACCGAGCCGGGGCAAGGCACGCAATTACCCTAGCCCTGTAAGGTAATTTAGACTTTGGTGAGCGGCACGGGTAATTAGACGGCGTTATCATACCGCTGGGATTACAAATAAACTGAAGTCAGTAAGAGTTGCAGTCGACAAATTTCAGGCATAAAAAAAACGCAAGCTCAGAGAGCTTGCGGTTTTAGCAATAATGGCGGGCCTGAAGTTGCTCCTGCACTTCAGGCATACCCTACTTCCGTGTAGGGCAACCGGACGGGACTCGAACCCGCGACCTCCGGCGTGCATAGACTATCCGGCACTCTACTTCTGACAGGCACACCCTTCTCGTTCATCCCTGAACCCAGGGTGTACCTACATCCTGTAGGCATACCCTTCTCGTTCATCCCTGAACCCAGGGTGTACCTACATCCTGTAGGCATACCCTTCTCGTTCATCCCTGAACCCAGGGTGTACCTACATCCTGTAGGCATACCCTTCTCTTTCATCCCTGAACCCAGGGTGTACCTACATCCTGTAGGCATAAAAAAACCGCAAGCTCAGAGAGCTTGCGGTTTTAGCAATAATGGCGGACCGGACGGGACTCGAACCCGCGACCTCCGGCGTGACAGGCCGGCATTCTAACCAACTGAACTACCGGTCCGCAGTACTTACAGATACTCACTATTCGCGTCACGCTAAAAATAGTGGTGGGTGAAGAGGGGATCGAACCCCCGACCCTCGCCTTGTAAGGGCGATGCTCTCCCAGCTGAGCTATTCACCCCCTCTGTAAGTGAGGCGAATTCTACGGATTTTCCGGTGCCTGTCAAACCTTTTATTCAAATTACGATGTATCTATAAGCTTTTGATTTATCAGCGGATTATCAATAGCCAGGGAGACTCCTAGAAATCCTAATAAGCTTGCTCTAGACCGCCACTCTAAAGTCGATACAATGACATAAAAAACGCTGTTTCAAGGAAGACGCATGTCGAACTCAAAGCCAGCTCCGGTTATCGCTCAAGGCTTACTAACGGGCAATAGTGTACACACCCTAATGGCTTGCGCCCTATTGCTGCTGAGTAACACACTCATGGCTGCAGACCTCACTGCCGACGCCGTAAGCGTGACCAGCCCGATAACCCAGCTGTTTATCGTTTTACAACTGTTCGCCCTGATCGCTCTGGCGGTGAACCGCCAGAAGTTCAAAAGCCAATGCGAAGCCTTGAAACTGGAACAGGGTGACCTCGAACAGCGCGTCATTGAGCGCACCAACAAACTCCGTAACATCAACAACCAGCTCTATGATGAAATCGCAAAACACGAGATTACCGAAGAGCTGCTGCGTGAAACCCAAGATTATCTCAACAGCATCATCAACTCGATGCCTTCGGTGCTGATCGGTATTACTCGGCAAGGTTATATCACCCACTGGAACACTGCCGCCTCTCGAGCAACCGATATAGACAGCCGAGATGCCCTCGGCCAACACCTATTTGATATCTACCCAGAACTGCCCGTAGATGCCGATATCATTCATGCCACCATCGACAAGGGTGTTCCACAGGTAAAAGAGAACATACAGCAAGGCGAAGGTAGTCACACACGCCATACCGACTTGACCATCTACCCACTGCTCTCAGCCGAAGTCACCGGCGCGGTTATTCGCCTGGACGATGTGACCATGCGCGTACGCATCGAAAATATGATGATACAGAACGAAAAGATGATGTCGCTGGGTGAGCTTGCCGCGGGTATGGCCCACGAGATCAACAACCCCTTGAGTGCAATATTGCACGGTATTCAAAATATCTATCGGCGCACATCTCCAGAACTGCCCAAAAACCATACCATTGCAGAAGAACAAGGCGTCAGCGTCGAACAGGTGCAAAACTATTTAAAAGCCCGTGACATCTTTAAGTTTCTCGACGGAATCCGAGAAGCAGGTGACCGCAGCGCCCGTATCGTCACCAATATGCTGGAATTCTCACGCAGTAACAGCCGCCACCACCAAATCACGGACATCAACCAACTTCTTAATCACAGCTTAGAGCTGGCCACCAACTCGTTTCAGCTTGAAACACCCGACGGTATAGAGAAGCTTGAAATTATCCGTGAGTTTGACGGGAGTCTCCCCGCCGTCTCCTGCTCTGCCGCAGAGATACAGCAGGTTATTCTCAACCTGCTGCGCAATGCCTGTCAGGCCATGAGTGACGACGACTACGGTGCACCACTATCCCCCACTATTACTCTACGAGCCTATAAACGCCACGAAAGTATTTGTATTGAGGTACAGGACAATGGCCCTGGGATGAACGAGAACGTACGACGCCATATATTTGAGCCATTCTTCACAACCAAAGAAGTCGGCAAAGGAACAGGCCTCGGCCTATCGGTCACCTACTTTATCATCACAGAGCATCACGACGGCACCATTGAGGTAGAGTCGCAGCCAGGCAAAGGCACCACGTTTATAATTACTCTGCCGCTGGCGGCCGATCAGCTTACCGCGGAGGCAGCCAGTTCGCATTAACTGCCGCCCGCCTCACTTTGAGCTGACTCCCGACTCCTCAGACAATCGCTCGGACGGTGACAGTCGCTCGGTCGATAACAAGGCGGCAGGGTGTCGCTGCGCCGGCAGTAGCTCTGCTGGAAGCAGCGCCAATTCAGCGTCGCCCTGCACTGTTGATCTGGCGCGATCACGTTTGATCTCTCCGCGAGAACCAGCAGGCACATCAACCCCATGTGGCTCACCCATGGGAAACGCATCCTGAACCAGTGCACCCGCTAATAGATCTTGCGGGCGACCGGCATCCGCCAAACGGTAATCACAGACCCCATCAGGGAAAATACTCTCAAGCTGGTCGAGGTATGGCCAAACGTCAATATCACCGTAAAGCCCAGCGCTGATGGCTGCGGTAACACTCTGGCGCTGACACTTGAACACATCACCTGCCACGGATGCCCCCGCCAACTCCCGAGAGGTCGGGTAGATTGGATAAACTTTCGTACAGGCACCCGCGGGCAGCCCATTCCAATCACCGTCCCAAACCGCTGCACCACTGGCTATGGTATTGCCCTCGACATCCAAACACATATCTTGCGCTAACTCAGGCTTGCTTTGCGCCACGCTCAAAGCTGGGTTTGCCAGACGATTAAGCATCCACTGGTCCATTACCGAAAGCGCCATGGTAATCGGGTTGTGGTCTTTGTGGCTCATCCAAATAACATGGTGATCG
>Ga0209826_1000375_pt1 | contig 32702 bp, 34 predicted proteins | sample GOMGulsemesocosm_5_FD_184637 | JGI IMG/M metagenome (GOLD analysis project Ga0209826, IMG submission 184637) | Methane-oxidizing microbial communities from mesocosms in the Gulf of Mexico - GOM15C Gulf of Mexico (SPAdes) (version 2) | ecosystem: Environmental > Aquatic > Marine > Cold seeps... | reverse complement strand
ATTTCCTCTGAGCTAATCAGCTCTGCCAGTACCATGGCAACTGTTTGAAGGGCTTCTGTTTCTTCTTCGGTGTAATGACGCATAGTCCTATTTTGGACCACTAAAACCCCAATAACCCGGCCACCGCGCATAATGGGCACGCCAAGCAACGAGTGATAAGCTTCTTCCCCAGTTTCAGGGCGATACGCAAATTGAGGATGACTTTGTGCGTCTGATAAATTCAGCGGACGGGCGTGAGCTGCTACGTCACCAACCAGTCCTTCACCGACCCGTAGGCGGGTGCTATGAATAGCTTCCGGATTCAAACCCTCTGTTGCAAAAAGCTCCAACAATTCGCCCGCTCGCATAAGATAGCAGGAGCAAACTTCTGCGATCATATTGGAGGCGATAAGTCGCACAATTTGCTGCAATCGACGCTCAGCTTCCCCTTCGCCCGCCATCACCTTTCGGATTTGACGGAACAAAATTCTGGGGCCGCTTAACGCCGCGCTATTCATCTAATTATAACCTTCCTGCTGCCAGCTCAGGCGAAAGCTTCCGCTGCTTGAGAAACCAGTTCTTGCAAAATTTCAGCGGTTGGTTGTTCTTTTTTGACCATTCCAACGCTTTGTCCTGCCATCACGGAGCCATTTTCAACATCACCGTCAATTACGGCCCGGCGCAATGCACCCGCCCAATAATGTTCGATTTCCAATTGCGCCGTCGCAAGATCCATTTCGCCGGATTTGTATTTGGCAATTACTTCATGCTGGGTCTCAATGAATTTCTTAGCACCTTCATTATTCAGCGCTCTCACAGGGATAACCGGGAACTGCGGATCAACTTGCACTGTTGTCACAGCATCTCGTGCATTTGCACGAATAAACGCCCGTTTGAAATTTGGATGCGCAATACATTCATCAGCACATACAAATCGCGTTCCCAACTGACAACCAGCCGCGCCCATTTGCAAATAATTTGCCATGGCTTCACCGCGAGCAATTCCGCCTGCAACAAAAATTGGAACGTCCGTAATGTTTGGCAGGATTTCTTGGGTCAAAACACTTGTGGAAACAGGGCCAATATGACCACCAGCTTCCATGCCTTCAATAACCAACGCATCAACACCGCTGCGAACCAATTTTTTACCCAGCGCTAAAGTCGGAGTAAAACAGATTGTCTTCGCCCCGCCCTCTTTCAGCTTGGCGATGGTGTCTTTACTGGGCAAGCCGCCCGCAAGAACCACATGACCAACAGAGTTATCCAAGCAGATATCAACCAACTTATCCAAATCAGGATGCATGGTGATTAAGTTTACGCCAAAGGGCTTATCGGTTAGCGCCTTCGTTGCCTTAATTTCAGTATCCAGAAGGTCCGTTGTCATAGCGCCGCACGCAATGACACCAAAACCACCAGCGTTTGAAATGGCTGAAACGAGATTTCGTTCAGATACCCATGACATTGCGCCACCGAGAATAGCATACTCGGTCCCTAAAAAGTCACGCCCACGTTGCCACGCATTATTCAGCGTTTGCAAACCCTCTTGCGAAATAATTTCAGTCATATTTTATGCTGCATCCAGGTTGAAAGCTGTATGTAATGTTCTTACGGCCAGTTCAGTATACTCTTCTGCCAATAAAACACTTACCTTGATTTCTGACGTAGAAATCACTTGAATATTAATGCCCTTTTCCGCCAAAGCGGCGAACATGGTTTGGGCGACGCCAGCGTGGCTGCGCATGCCCATTCCCACAATAGATACTTTAACCACATCAGGATCAGGCACAACCTTTTTACAATTTACCTGACCTTTAAGGTCTTCCAAAACTTTCATTGCTGGCTCTAAATCACTGCGGCCAACAGTGAAGGTCAGGTCAGTTGCTTTTCCATCTTCAGAGACGTTTTGGACGATCATGTCCACATTCACGTGCGCGTCTGCAAGTGCGCCAAAAACTTTCGCGGCCACACCAGGTGTATCATTTACTTGCTGAAGGGTAACCTTCGCTTCGTCACGTGTGTAGGTTACGCCGCTTACTACTTGTTGTTCCACAATGTCTTCCTCATCAACAACCAATGTGCCGGGCAAATCTTCAAAACTGGAGAGAACTTGTAGCTTCACCCGATGCTTCATTGCCATTTCAACGGAGCGGGTCTGCAACACTTTGGCACCTAATGACGCCAGCTCCAACATTTCTTCATATGTAATTCTATCAAGCTTTGACGCTTTTGTCGCGATCCGGGGATCTGCTGTATATATACCATCTACGTCTGTGTATATGTCACAGCGATCTGCACCCAATGCGGCAGCAAGCGCAACGGCGGATGTATCTGATCCACCGCGCCCCAACGTCGTTATCCGATTGTCACTTCCAATACCTTGGAAACCCGCACACACAGCTACTTGCCCGTCTGCAAATCGCGAGATCACTTCATCGCAATTAATTTCTTCAATTCTAGCGGAGCCGTGAATTGCGTTCGTGCGAATAGGGATTTGCCATCCAAGCCACGAGCGGGCGTTCACGCCCAAATCCTGCAACGCCATGGCCAGCAGGCCGACCGTTACTTGCTCGCCGCTGGAGAGTATCACATCATATTCGCGGGCGTCATGCAACGACGCCACTTCGGAAGTCAGCCCAACGAGACGATTGGTCTCACCAGACATTGCAGAAACGACAACAGCCACTTCATTGCCAGCTTCAACTTCTTTTTTAACGCGCAGGGCAACATTCTTGATCCGTTCAACAGATCCAACAGATGTGCCACCAAATTTCATTACCAGCCGTGCCATCGCTGCACTAACTCCTCAGCCTTGCTTCAAATCCAGAGGATACAAATATTAAATTACAGAACGGGTACCTTTTCCTCTGGAAGGAGCGTATACATATACTTAACACAGCTTGCTGGGCAAGCGTTGCGACTAATTTAATAGAATTTTGAGAATTTTTTTGAACGAACTGTCATGACCGAAGCCGCAAATTCCAAATCTGTAGACCCTCAAGAAATCTCCAATTTTGCGGCAATGGCCGACGAATGGTGGGATGAGGACGGTAAATTCAAACCACTTCATAAGTTTAATCCTATCCGGATTGGTTTCATTCGAGATCAAGTCATTGCCCATTTCAATCTGCTTGGTGAAACAGATGTTACACCGTTAAAACCTTTAAAAGGGTTGCGGCTTCTTGATATTGGTTGCGGCGGCGGATTATTGTCTGAACCTATGGCGCGTATGGGCGCGGAAGTTGTTGCGGCTGATGCCTCTCAAACAAACATCGAAGTCGCCAGTTTACACGCAGAAAAAAACGGCGTTCACATCGACTACCGGCACACCACAGCAGAAGACCTCGCAGCTTCCGGTGAGAAATTTGATATCATCCTAAACATGGAAGTTATTGAACATGTCGCTGACATAGAAGGTTTCTCTGAGGCCTGCTGTTCAATGCTAAAACCCGGCGGCCTTATGTTTGTCGCCACACTGAACCGCACCATGAAAAGCTATGCGCTTGCGATCGTTGGTGCCGAATATGTTTTACGGTGGCTTCCCCGCGGCACTCATAATTGGAAAAAATTCCTCCGACCATCGGAAGTCGTCAAATTGTTGCGATATAACAATCTCACAATTTTGGAAATGACAGGTGCCAGTTACAATCCGCTTGAAGACAATTGGCATTTAAGCGACGACTTAAACGTCAACTACATGTTGACGGCAACTAAGTAATCCTCTCAAATTCCTCAATTGACCTTTTCATCGCTTATGGATTAAGTGAAGCGTTCAACTCATTAAAAGGCCGAATTTATGAAAAAATCACCGCTCGCCCCGGAAAATTTCCCTGACATGCCTGCCATCTCTGGCGTGCGCTTTGCCACGGCTAATTCCGGCATGCGATATAAAGAGCGGGATGACCTTCTCTTTGCAGTGATGGATGAGGGAACAACTGCCGCAGGTGTGTTTACTAAAAACTCCATGCCCGGCGCACCTGTTGATTGGGGCCGGAAGATCTTGCCTGCGGGCAGGGCCCGTGCGCTTGTTGTAAATGCAGGCATTGCCAATGTGTTTACAGGTGCTGCAGGGATTGATGCGGTTGAGCAGACGGCTGCTACTGCCGCCAATCTGCTTCAAAGCACCACAGACGAAATCTATATTGCCTCTACCGGGGTCATCGGTGAGTTAATTGACACGGCCTGCATTACAAATACACTGCCAAATATGCTCGATGGTTTGTCCGAACTTAACGGAAAAGCGGCCGCAGAAGCTATTCTGACAACAGATACCTTTGCAAAAGGCGCAAACACCACGTGCCAGTTAAACGGTAGAACCGTCACCATCAGTGGCTTTGCAAAGGGATCGGGCATGATTGCCCCTGATATGGCGACGATGTTGGCCTTCCTTTTCACAGATGCCAATATTCCAGCGCCTATTTTGCAGGAGCTTTTATCCTCGGAAAATGAGAAGAGCTTCAACTGCGTAACTGTGGATAGCGATACATCCACCAGTGACAGCGTGCTTCTTTTTGCAACTGGCGCTGCGGCAAATACTGCTCCGCAAAATGCTACTGATGCTGATTTGGCAGAATTTAGATCTGCCTTACTGGACGTTATGCAAGACCTTGCCAAGCAAGTGGCTCGCGACGGTGAAGGGGCAACCAAGTTTATTACCGTCTCGGTCACTGGCGCAGAAAGTGACAAGTCTGCAAAAACCATTGCCCTTGCCATCGCCAACTCACCGTTAGTTAAAACAGCGATTGCCGGTGAAGATGCCAACTGGGGCCGGGTTATCATGGCCGTCGGAAAATCTGGCGAAAAAGCCAGCAGGGACAAACTGCACCTAAAAATGTGCGGGATTGTAATTGGAGAAAACGGAGCGCGGTCACCATCGTATAAAGAAGAACAAGTTGCCCCACTTATGTTGAAGCCTGAAATCACCATCGACGTTGATGTTGGTATCGGGTCCGGCAAGGCTTATGCTTGGACCTGTGATTTAACTCATGGTTACATTGAAATAAATGCAGATTACCGAAGTTAAGGCAGGCTTATGACATCCCTACCAACCTTACTGGTCGTCGCAGTTGCGCTTGTCGATGATGATAACCGTGTCATGATCGCCCAGCGCCCTGAAGGCAAGTCCATGGCTGGTCTTTGGGAATTCCCGGGCGGCAAAGTTGAAGAGGGCGAAACACCGGAGCTTGCGTTAATTCGCGAACTCAAAGAAGAACTTGCCATTGATGTAACGGAGGCTTGCTTAGCCCCCTTTACATTTGCCAGCCATTCTTACGAAAAATTTCATCTTCTCATGCCACTGTACGTGTGTCGTCGCTGGTCGGGCACGCCTCGCCCAACCGAAGGGCAAACCCTTAAATGGGTTCGGGCGAACACTCTTAAAGATTATGACATGCCGCCGGCGGACATCCCGCTAGTCGCCATGTTGCGAGACCTTCTCTAGTCTTTTGAGAGTATCTCTTTCAGGTTTGTTTGGCCGCTTCCAGGCTTCAAGGCGACCTGTTGGTTTTCATGTGGAGCCCAGCCACCTAAATAAATCACCTGAAAAGTTGCAGGGATCAAACCATCCTCGTCTGCATATTCTTCCTGATATATTTCTGCTGCCCGAAATAATATTTTTCGCCCCGTAAATGTCTTCTGACGATCTACCAGCGCATTTGCCTCTCCCATTCCGCGAAGTTCGTGCATCAAGGCAAAGGCGTTCTTGTATTTGAGGGTTAGAACGTCCACATCCCCAACTGGCAAGGCAAACCCAGCCCGCTGTAGCAATGCACCCGCATCCCGCACTTCCGTATAGGGCGAAACGCGCGGACTTACCCCGCCCTTCACCTCTATCTCGGCTTGCGTCAAACACCATTTTAACTCTGACAGTGTTTCAATGCCATACATGGCCCCTAAGAACAGGCCGTCGGGTTTTAACATACGGGCAATTTGAACCAGCGCCCCCGGTAGATCATTGGTCCAATGAAGCCCAAGCACATGCCCAACAAGGTCGAATGATTGCGGCGCGAATGGTAAAAACTCTTCGTCAGCGACCACTTTAGCGCCGGATCCAATTTCCCCCATCAATGCAGGGGATAGATCAGCAGATATCAAGCTGGAGATACTGCCTTGCTGCTTGATCAACTTACCAAAGCTACCACTATGGCAGCCCAAATCTAACGCCAGTTCAAATTTCCGGGAAACATCCAGAAGTCTCTCCGCCAAGCGATCGGAGACTTCATCAAAAAGGAAGCGGTTTTTGGGCCAATTGATATTTGCAGATCTGGCACGCCGGTCGCGTAATATACGTCGGTCAAAAAGAAAATTGTCCGATGATTTTTCAGGAAATTTGATCATGACATCTTATGACATGCCGTTCTTTAAGACTCAACGCAAAGATACTCTCCAAAAAAGCGTTTTAAATTGGTAGTTTTTCTCCTAAAATGAGATATGCCTGAACGCCATCGTTTAAAAAATTGGCTTACTGCAAGCTCTAAACTGTTGCTGGATACATTGTTTCCAGCACTTTGCCCGTGCTGTAATGAGCCGGTGGACGAACCAGGCAGTCTTTGCGCCCCCTGCTGGGGACAGACAAATTTCATTAGCCCGCCCTATTGTTTTCAGTGCGGCTACCCGTTCGAATATGAAATTAGTGGTGATATGCTCTGCGGTACTTGCATCGCATCCCCCCCGCCCTTCACCCGCGGTGTTTCAGTATTTCAATATGATGATGCCAGCCGTCATATGGTCCTTGCTTTCAAACATGCGGACCGGACAGATCGAGCGCCCGCATTCGCAAACTGGATGAGCCGGGCAGCTACCAATATTTTAGTGGACGACGTCATAATTGCCCCGGTCCCCCTTCATCCGAAACGACTGCGCAGCAGACGCTATAATCAATCTGCTCTCCTTGCCCAAAATATTGCCAAAATAAAAGGACATCGCGTTGCGCCGGATTTATTGACGCGAGGCCGTGACACAGCCAGCCAAGGCGGCAAAAGCCCAAAGGCACGTTTCCGAAATGTAAAAGGGGCCTTTTCAATAAACGCGAAATGGCAAAATTTGATAGACGGCGAACACGTTCTTTTGATCGATGATGTTTTCACAACAGGTGCTACACTTAGCGAGTGCGCGGCTTGTCTGTTACAAGAAGGCGCAACTCAAGTAGACATTCTGACACTTTGCCGGGTTGTCCGTCCTGCAACAATGTCTATATAAGACTATTCAATATTTAATACCCAAGTGAGTACCCATGAAAAATATCGAAATTTATACAACAATGTTCTGCCCGTTTTGTACCCGCGCAAAATCGTTACTGAAAAGCAAAGGGGTTAAGTTTACTGAAATCGACGTAACTGTTGATGCAAAAGGCCGGCAGGAAATGATGAAGCGATCAGAAGGCGCAACTTCTGTGCCGCAGGTTTTTATCCAAGGTGAGCATATCGGTGATTGTGATTTCATCCACAAGCTTGACGCTTCTGGCCAATTGGATCAAATTCTGAAAAGCGCTTAACTTCATTCTTCGAAAGCCATCATGACAAAATTTACTGCTGCCTGCATTCAAATGACTTCGGGGATTGATCCCGAAGATAACTTGAAAATTAGTTCCGCATTAATTGAAGAGGCTATCTCAAAGGGTGCTGATTTCATATCAACCCCTGAGGTAACCAACATGATGGAGCCCCATAAAGCAGCAGCCCGGGAAAAAGCGGCCTTCGAAGACGATGATCTAACGTTGAAGGCTTTTCGAAAGTTGGCCCAAAAACATCAAAAATGGATCCAAGCAGGCTCACTCGTCATCAAAAAACCAGATGAGGATAGACTTGCAAACCGGTCGTTTCTGATCGCACCGGATGGAACGGTTGCTGCAAAGTACGACAAAATTCATATGTTTGATGTGGCGCTGGATAATGGCGAACAGCACAAAGAATCCAGCGCGTATGCACCGGGAACGAAAGCCGTTACCGCCGACACCCCATGGGGCAAACTTGGCCTAGCCATCTGCTACGATGTCCGTTTTGCCCATCTATTTCAAGATTTGGCACTGAAAGGCGGCGCGGAAATGTTCACTGTGCCTGCAGCATTCACCCACACCACAGGAATTGCTCATTGGCACACTTTGCTGCAAGCCCGCGCTATTGAAAATGGAGCCTATGTCATCGCGGCAGCGCAGTGTGGCTATCATTCTGAAAAACGCCGGACCTATGGCCATTCGCTCGTTATTGATCCGTGGGGGAACGTCCTTGCGGACGGCGGAGACGATCCATGTGTCATCACTGCTGAAATTGATATGGCTTCAGTTGCCAAACGGCGAAGCCAAGTCCCCAATTTGAAAAACATACGCCCCTATGAAATTCAAAATTCCTAAGGTTTACGAGCGACTATTGACTGACGTACGGCGGGCCCTGGGGTTTCTATCAGGCCTTCGTCAAATTCAAGACATGTGAGTTCTAAAAAGGCTGATTTCAACTCGCCTGGGTGCAGCAAGAAATCAGGGTTCTTCGGCCTCCCGTAGGCTTCATTTCCCAGACAGAAAGTGTCATATATAAGCACGCCCCCCGGGGTAAGGCTTTCTACGAGTTTGGAAAACAAGGGTCGCCACAAGTAATTAACAACAATAATGCCCTCAAACAATTCGCCTTCAAACGGCCAGGCTCCGTCTTCCAGATCCGTTTGCCGCAAGTTCACATCTGGTAAATCAGCCTCTTGCAGAGCGCTTATATCTCGATCAACGGCAGTAAGCTGGTAGCCTTTTTCCTGCAAAAAACAGGTATGGCGTCCGCTTCCACACGCTAAATCCAGTACTGAACCGCCCGCCGCTATGTGTGCATAATGCGTCTTAACCCATGGAGATGGCGCTTTTACTACTGTCATATCAGTCTTCTTGTTGTATATTTTAAGTAAGGCGTTTTTATATTTCGGACGCCCAAAAACTTGCGCTTTGACGCAAAGATCGTTATTTCTGGCAAGGCCCTACTGCGGGAAACGCAGCCTGAACAGTAACTATTGTGATGTATTGTTGAATGATCAAGTACAATTTGAAATGCGATAGCAGCCACATATTCGAGGCTTGGTTTAAAAATAGCGCCGCCTATGACACCCAAAAAGAGCGCAGCGTAATCTCTTGTGCCATTTGCGGCTCAAACACTGTTGAAAAAGCTCCTATGGCGCCCTCCCTTCCCAAAAAGGGAAATAGCGACACAGCTATTGCAAAAGAAACCCAGGAAGCCGAAGCAAAGCAAGTTGCCATTGCTATGACTGCTTTAAAAGAAATCCAGAAAACCGTTGAAGAAAACTGCGACTATGTTGGCAACCAGTTTGCCGAAGAAGCCCGGAAAATACATTACGGCGAAACAGACATTCGCGGTATTTACGGAGAAGCTACAGAAGAGGAACGCACCGAGCTTTCAGACGAAGGCGTAGAGATTGCGGCCCTGCCGTGGCTTCCAACTTCAGACGCATAAAAAAGCCCGGAATAAATTCCGGGCTTTCTAATTTTAATCAACCAATAAAGGCTATGTCTACTTAGTCTTCTTTTTTCTCAGCTTCTTTAGCTTCTTCTTTCGCTTCCTCAGTAGCAGCAGGCTTTGCTTCTTCTGGCGTAATGATATTCACAGTTGCTTTAGCTTTAAGTGCATCCAACAGAGCTGTAACCGCTTGATTGCCCATGTCGTCTTCGAGCTTCTTGCGCATGCCGTCAAAAGCGGGTGCTTGAGTAGCCCGGCGATCTTCAACTAAAATCACGTGCCAGCCAAATTGTGTTTTCACTGGCTCTTTGGAATAAGCGCCTTTTTCAAGGGCGAAAGCCACTTTTGAAAATTCAGCAACCATACGACCATCAACGAAATAGCCAAGATCTCCGCCAGCAGGTCCCGATGGACCTGTAGACAATTCTTTCGCCAATGTGACAAAATCACCGCCAGCATCTAGCTTGCTGATGACGTCTTTGGCTTCATCTTCTTCTTTAAGCAGAATATGACGCGCTTTCACTTCATCTTCTGCTTTGAAATCCGCTGTAATTTTCGTGTATTCGGCTTTTAGAGCCTCCTCAGTAACAGCTTCTTCAATTTTTTTCTGAATGTAATATTCTTGCAAAAGCTGGCGCTTCACTTCGGCAACACGATCAGTATATTCAGCTTGAGCATTAAAGTTTTCAGTTTCCGCTGCACTATGAATAATGCGCGTATTGACCATCTGCTCGACCAATTGAGCCTTGATCATAGCAAGAGGTGCCTGACGATATTGCTCTGGAAGGCTTGCAAAAACTTTCAGAACATCAGATTCCCTGATTTCCTCACCGTTTACAGTCGCAACAAGTGCGTCATTTGGGTCTTGCGCGGCTGATGTTTTTGCTTCTTCTGATTGCGTATTTTCTACAACAACTTCAGTAGGCTGATCAGATTTTCCGCCCATATCTGTGCCAACAAAATAACCAATGGCAGCAGACACCCCAGCAACCACAACTAAGGCGAAGAAATTCGCTAATTTCATAATGTTTATCCCAAATATCAATGTAGAATCAGGGAACAAGATAATACTGAAATTGTACGACCTTTTTCCCGGCAATGAAGGAAATATAGGTGTTTTCCTTTTTTTCACAAGGATTGTTGCAAAAACCCGTCACTAAAGAATAATTTGCTGTGAACTTGGGCTCAAAACTGCCTTGCAGGCTCCCATGGATTGACAGAACGGGACATCCCCCTTATCTGTCACCATATGTAATTTTTGGTTTTATATAGTTAGAGCCTCAATATCGTTAAATTGGTGCGTTCGTGCATCTCAACGAGTGACTGGAGTAAGGTCGAAAATGTTTGGTACATTAGCCAAGAAGTTTTTTGGATCATCAAATGATCGTGCGCTAAAATTAGTCCGTGCACAGGTCGACCAAATTAACGCACTGGAAGTAAATTACACTCCGTTATCTGACGATGAGTTAAAAGCAAAAACCGAAGAATTCCGGACCGAACTCGCGGCGGGAAAATCTCTCGATGATATCCTGCCCGACGCATTTGCATGTGTTCGGGAGGCCGCTAGTCGCGCCCTGGGGGAACGGCATTATGACGTGCAGCTCATGGGCGGCATTATCCTTCATCAAGGTCAAATCACCGAAATGAAGACCGGCGAAGGTAAAACACTGGTCTCAACGCTTGCCACTTATTTGAATGCTGTTGAAGGCAAAGGCGTTCACGTGGTTACGGTGAATGACTATCTGGCGCAGCGCGATAGTGAATGGATGGCACGGGTTTACAAAAAACTTGGACTGACTGTGGGCTGTATCGTTGCTGGCCTAGGAGAGGCTGAACGCCGCGCAGCTTACGCTTGCGACATCACCTACGGCACTAACAATGAGTTTGGCTTCGATTACTTGCGCGATAACATGAAGTTTGAAACTGCCGCTATGGTGCAGCGCGGGTTTAACTTTGCTGTTGTCGATGAAGTGGACAGTATCTTGATCGATGAAGCGCGAACACCGCTCATCATTTCAGGTCCTGCAGAAGACTCGTCGGAACTCTATCTTGCTGTAAACGAGATTATTCCAAAGCTTGTTCCGGAAGATTACGAATTGGACGAGAAAGCCAAATCAGTTAACTTCTCGGAAGACGGCACAGAAAAAATTGAAGGTATGCTTGCCGAAATCGGATTATTGAAAACCGATAACTTGTATGACGTAGAAAATGTTGCTGCGGTTCATCATTCTAATCAGGCTCTAAAAGCCCATACCCTGTTTGAAAAAGACAAAGATTATATCGTCAAAGATAACAAGGTTATCATTATTGACGAATTTACAGGCCGCATGATGGATGGTCGCAGATATTCTGACGGCCTGCACCAAGCGCTTGAAGCCAAAGAAAATGTGGAAATTCAGCCTGAGAACCAAACTCTAGCATCCATTACCTTCCAAAACTATTTCCGCCTCTATAAAAAGCTATCCGGTATGACCGGTACAGCCGCGACAGAGGCTGAAGAGTTTGGTGAAATTTATAGTTTGCCTGTTGTCGAAATTCCCACCAACGTTGACGTTAAACGCGAGGATGTTGATGATGAAATTTATCGGACAGCAGATGAAAAATACGCTGCAATTATCGAAACCATAACAGAGTGCCAGAAACGCGGACAACCGGTTTTGGTCGGCACTGTATCAATCGAAAAATCCGAAATGCTGGCTGAAATTCTGAAAAAGAACAAAGTGCCGCATAGCGTTCTAAATGCCCGTTATCATGAACAAGAAGCAGAAATCATCAGCCAGGCGGGTCGCCTTGGCGCCGTGACGATTGCCACAAACATGGCTGGTCGAGGCACAGACATTAAGCTTGGCGGCAATGTTGATATGATCATCGAAGAACAGACCAAAGGCATTACCGATACTGACGAGATTGCGGCCATCACTGCTGAAATCGAAGCCGATACAAGCAAACAAAAAGTAGAGATTTTGGAATTGGGCGGATTATTTGTAATCGGCACAGAACGCCATGAGTCTCGCCGTATTGATAATCAGCTGCGAGGCCGTGCAGGACGTCAAGGTGATCCGGGAACGAGCCGCTTTTACCTGTCACTTCAAGATGACTTAATGCGGATTTTCGGTTCTGAACGTATGGACGGCATGCTTCGCAAACTCGGCCTTGAAGACGGTGAAGCCATTATCCATCCGTGGATCAACAAGGCGCTGGAAAAAGCCCAACAAAAAGTTGAAGCCCGGAACTATGATATTCGGAAAAACTTGTTGAAATTTGACGATGTTATGAATGACCAACGTAAGGTCATCTACGAACAGCGTATCGATTTGATGAAAGAAGACGATGTATCAGAAACCATTAAGGGCATGCGTGAAGACGTGGTCCATCAAATGGTTAGCCGTCACATTCCAGAAAAGGCCTACCCAGAACAATGGGATGTTACAGGTCTTGCCGAAGAAGCCAACGAAATTTTGGCGCTCGACCTTCCCATTGCTGAATGGGCGGCAGAAGAAGGCATTGCAGACGAGGAAATCCTTGAACGCATTGAGGATCACGTCAACCGGAAGATGGCCGAGAAAGCTGTCCGTTACGGCCCTGATGTGATGCGTATGGTGGAAAAAAGCCTCCTGCTGCAAATTCTAGATCAGATCTGGAAAGAGCATCTGCTACAGCTTGATCATTTAAGACAGGCTGTGTCATTGCGTGCCTATGCCCAAAAAGATCCGCTAAACGAGTATAAAACTGAAGCGTTCAACATGTTTCAAGCCATGCTGGATGAGTTACATATCAAGGTAACAACCTACTTGTCTCATGTGGAACTTCAAGATTCTGAAGCGGCGCCTGAACGCCGAGAGCCTCAAGACAGCGGCTTCGAGGCTATTCATATCAATCCGGTAACGGGCGAAAACGAAATGGATCCTTCAGCAGCGTTTGATGCAGAAGACCCTGCCACTTGGGGGAAAGTAAGGCGCAATGATGTTTGCCCATGCGGCTCCGGCCTCAAATACAAACATTGTCACGGTAAAGTCTAGGCACGCTCACTTCGTATCTGAGGTTAAACATGTTAGCTCGATTAAAAAAACTCTTAAGCGACCCCTCTGCGGAGCCAGTTAAGGCTGACAGTGACGAGAAGAAAATAGCGACGGCTGCTTTACTAATTGAAGCGGCATTGTCTGACGAGACCTACTGTGATGACGAACGCGCAATGGTGTCTGCTGTTCTTAAGCGTCATTTTGATTTAACCGATGAAGAAGTAACGGCTGTTGTTACTGAAGCTGAAGTCGCACATGGAAAAGCTGATCAAATTTTGCATTTTACGCGCGCTGTCAAAGAGACAGTGGAGATTGATGACCGTGTCCAAATTATTGAAATGCTGTGGGAAATCGCTTATGCGGATGGTGTCATAAGCGACTATGAAGCTAATCTTGTTCGCCGAATTTGCGGTCTCATTTATGTGGATGACAAAGACAGCGGCGGCGCCAAAAAACGCGTAATGACCAAGCTTAAAATAGCGCAATAAATTCTATTTTTTTATAAACATTCTAAGAAAGAGGTTGTCACAGCTATTTATTGGCGATAATCCCTTATAACAAATGCAAGTTAATACCCGAAGAGCTGGAGAAAAATATGACCTACGTCGTTACCGAAAACTGCATCAAATGCAAGTTCATGGACTGCGTGGAAGTCTGTCCCGTAGATTGTTTCTACGAAGGTGAAAACATGCTGGTCATTCATCCTGATGAATGCATTGACTGCGGCGTTTGTGAGCCTGAATGCCCTGCAGAAGCAATCTTACCTGACACCGAAGACGGCGCAGATAAAGTATTGGAACTGAACCGCGAGTTTTCAGAAAAATGGCCGAACATCACCCAGAAAGGTGATGAACCTACCGACGCTGAAGAGTGGAACGGGAAAGCTGGAAAAATGGAAGCTCATTTCAGCGCCAACCCAGGCAAAGGTTAATTTCAAACCGGCCACAAGCTATGCGGACTTGTAATAGCAGGTCCGCACACATACCTATGGTTCAAGATTAGCAATATGCCTTAAATTGTGATACAATCCTGTGGGTGTTGGCGATTTTGCGTCTAACCGCAAAATTGATTGTCGGAATAACAGATCCAACATCACTTCAAGAGGCGACATTTGTCGCCTTTTACATTGGAGCATATACAATTACAGCACCGATAGTTGAGGCTGCTTTATTGTAGAATTAATGCTGCTCCATACGAGAGAGAAGGAAGTTAATGACCAAAGAATTGGAATTCTCACCCTTGGATCATGTTGTATACCCAACACATGGTGTCGGACAGGTGATTAGCATCGAAGAGCAGGAAATCTCTGGAATGAGCTTGACCTTATATGTGGTCGATTTTTCTCATGAGAAGATGACCCTTCGTGTTCCGATTGCTAAAGCCAAAACCGTCGGTATGCGCGCCCTTTCCTCTACCAAAAAAATGAAAAACGCTCTTGATACTCTTAAAGGACGTGCTCGTATCAAACGGACGATGTGGAGCCGCCGTGCGCAAGAGTATGAAGCGAAGATCAATTCTGGTGACCCTATTCAAATAGCCGAAGTGGTTCGCGACCTTCACCGCAATGAAGATCAACCTGATCAGTCTTACAGCGAACGCCAAATCTATGAAGCCGCTCTTGAGCGCTTATCTAGAGAATTGGCTGTTGTCGAACAAATCGAAGACGATGCGGCGACTGAGAAATTGCAAAAAGTGCTTAAAGCGGCATAAAACCTCCGCATTTTTGCTTGATAATTAAGGCCCGGACATGCTCCGGGCTTTTTTTTGGTTAATTTATCGTTAAATTCATATGTAGGGGTTGCTAATTCGAATCGGACGATTCATTGTATTCCTCAATGAAACCGAATCAGCACAGCGAAAAATTTGGATGTATAACGCAGGCAGGCCGCGTCTGGGCCGTCTCTTGCATCCACGGGGAAGCCGACAAACTTCAACAGCTTCACGAGACGCTTAGTCAGCGTTGGCAGCACGGGGATCGGCTCGTCTATTTGGGGAACTATATAGGCAGGGGTAGTGGCATCAAAGCAGTGCTCGACGAACTCCTAGCATTTCGCCTTGACCGGTTGTGCCTTCCAGGCATGCAAGCTGAAGACATCGTATACCTTCGCGGCGCCCAGGAAGAAATGCTTCGCAAACTTTTGCAAATTCAATTGGCAAGTGATCCTACCAGTGTTCTTGACTGGATGGTTGATCACGGCCTTGAAGCGACGCTAGAAGCCTATGGCTCTAGCGAAAAAGAAGCACGGGGATATCTTCGCGAAGGCATCCTTGCCACCACACGCTGGACCTGCCGCCTTAGAGATACGATCCAAAGTCATCCGGGCCACAATGACATCCTGATTTCATTACGCCGAGCAGCCTACACCATGAACGGAGAGCTTCTTTTTGTTCATGCAGGCATCGACCCTAGCCGGCCTGTAACTGAACAGACGGACACTTTCTGGTGGGGAAGCGGGTATTTTGACAAGATCGGCGAGCCCTATTCTGGATTTAAAAGGGTTATTCGCGGATTTGACCGAACACATTGCGGCGTCGCCGAGACTAAACACACGATTTCCTTGGACAGTGGATGCGGTTTTTCAGGGCCGCTCACAGCTGCCTGCCTCACCCTTGACGGGGAAATTGACGACCTTATCAGCTCTGACTAATTCTCAATCGACCTCTACATATTCGGGCAACTTGTAGACATCACCTTGGCGTGGTTCACTTTTCAAATAAGTTGGGTTCAGCAGTAAGAACAAATCACGCCTTAGCTTGGCCTCAGCCATCCCCGCCATAAGATCATCCACGTCTTCAGAGTAACCTACTTTTTTTATGGAAAGTTTCACTTGTTTGATTTTGACAGCTTCCGCGTAAGCAAGTGGTCTAAAACTGCCGTAACTTTCGCGGTAACGAGTTTCCAGTTGAGGGTCGCGCCGCCCCGAGCGATACACAAAGCGGGCGACTTTATCGTAACCAAAATTAACAACCACAGCCGTTATGAAGATTTTCTTCCCGTTTTTTTCCACCCGATATTTAGTTTTAGCCCCGCTCGCGCCGCCAACTCTAATGTCTTGAACCCGTACCGACTTTGTATTTTTCATCCAAACATTTTGGAGATATTGCGCAGGCTCCAACCCTTGCAAGCCACGCGGATCTATATCAAAGATCATTTGATTACCGCTTCTGTCTTTTGCAAACACTGCGCGCGAGGTATTGATCAACTGAAAACCTTTGGGCGCATTGAAGGTCAATCTAAGTTTTGGATGTAAGAATTGTCGCCCCTTGATGACCCCTTCGCGGATATCATCTCCAATTAGAATACCGTCTATATGCTCCAGAAAAGCCCGTGTCCGGTATTCCCGGTTAAGTTCGTCCCGCTGGCTTGCGGCATCTTGCCGGGCGCGCTCTATACGATCCTCCGTTTGTGGGTGTGAGGCAAAGAAATCATACTGACCGGATTGGCCATCCTTACCTGCTATTTTTTTCGAATACGCTGTATAATCATCAAGCCGTCCGAGGAAATCTGCCATGGCTTCACGCGGGTAACCGGCTTTTCCCAGATATTTCACACCCAGCCCATCGGCCTCATACTCTTGGTCACGAGAATAATCTGCCAAGAATAAACCACCAAGGGTCTGACCGAGTTTAAAAACATCAGAGCTTTGCGTTAAAACACCTGCAATAGCCCCCAAAATCCCAATACCAGTTGCCCGTGACTGACGGCCGACACCGTGACGGGCAATGACATGTCCGACTTCATGCGCCAATACGCCAGCAACTTCAGCTTCATTATTAGCCAAAACCAACAGCCCCCGAGTAACGTAGACAAAACCACCGGGCAGGGCGAACGCATTTACAGCGGGACTATTAAGGACCGTGACCCGCCAAGGCTCGTTTCTCTGATCCGTTACCGAAACGATCCGCAAGACGATATCCAGAATATAGTCGTTCAATCCATCCTGAATATATTCCCCGCCATACTGCATAACAATTTTCTCATGTTGCTCAGCGCCAACTGCTCTGTCGTCTTTGGGCTCGAATATGGAAAATAAATCTGCGACATCATCGCCGTTTGCCGCGGCAGCAAGTCCGCCTGCTCCCGTCAAGCTCAACAAAACAACGAAGAGTGCAAGGCTTTTTGCAACCCATGCCCCCATTTTATTAACCGCGATCCAACGTTCCATACATCCAGCTCCTGCCTAGTGGGCTTTAGGGTTCAAAAACTCAACCTGCTCAGGAAAATAAAGCTCCATGTAGGGGCCATTATAAGATCTGAGCCGTCCTCTTACACGAACCACCTTATTCTCCAAGGTTTCTGGTTTCCAGTCTGAGCCTTTAAATTTACTTTTATATTTTGACGAGATTACGGCTGTAAAGTCTCGCCGCCAGTCCTCACCGAAGTTCAAATAGGTATCCCCTCTCACCCGACGGACACTTTGAATTCTTCCCGAGACGATTTGGAACCCTTTCTGGTTAGATAAAACCTTCAAGTCCTCAGCATCAAGAACTCTTTGCCGCCGCCAAATACCCTTTTTGTTTCGCCGGGCACTTTCCTCAGCTTTGAGAAGTTCCTGCCGCAAGTCAGTGGGGTATGGGCCGACACCTAGCCACAGAGCCGCTCCCTGCTTGATCCAATATCGTTGCAGCCACCCTTTTCCCCGCAAAGAGAGCTGGCCGCGAAGATCGCCATAGCGATTACTGTTTAATTCTGGAGAAGAAAACTTTGATTGATCAAATTGAACCCGCTGACCTTCCAAATCTCCCAGTGGCGAACGAGCCTTGGGCCAGAACAACTCAGTCAGCGACAAAATTGGCCCTTCAACCGTTCTCAATATATTTTTATTTGCGGCAGAAATTGTAAAACTCTCAACAGGCGCAGCGACTGCGGATAAAATACCCGCCATCCATACCACAAATACCAACAAACCTGCTCGTATGCTCATCTCCATCTCCTGAAAAACCACTCTGTTATTGGAGATCAGCATATCAGAACTCTTTCTCTCGCACATGCTTTCGATTTCACACTAAAATATTGTGTTAAATTTTTAATACATTTTCAATTGATGTTTTTCATATAATACATACATTGAGATAAGTCATGATTCTTGAAAGCGTAAAATTATGTCCTCGAATTCAACTATTCCAGCTACCGAAGCCCTCGCAGCTCAGCTACGAGGTTCATACGGCCATCTTGAGGGTAGCGCTCTTTTAAAAGCGCTCCAGACCAGTGAGATCGGCGGAAAGATAATGATGACCTCCTCATTTGGTGCTGAGGCCGTTGTCTTATTGGACCTAGTTGCCAAGACTGACCCAACGATCCCAGTCATTTTTCTGGACACCCGGCGTCTATTTGGCGAAACACTCCGCTACCAACGCCAGATCACTGATCTGCTTGGCTTAGAAGATGTGCGCATCATCAGACCCGATAGCGGCCTGCTGGAGAATCTTGATCCGGACGATATGCTTTTCACAAAAGATACTGACAAATGCTGTGAAATCCGCAAAGTTCTGCCCCTCAACGCAGGTCTAGATAAGCTACGAAGCGCAGGATTCACAGGTTGGATTACTGGCAGAAAGCGTTTTCAATCTGGTATTCGCAGTGATTTAGACGTTATTGAGGCGTCCGATGACTTTATCAAAATCAATCCGCTAGCTCACTGGTCCGATGCAGATATCAAAGAAGCATTCTTAGAGAAAAACCTTCCACCCCACCCACTTGTTGCGGATGGATTTAAGTCCATTGGATGTATGCCCTGCACCGAACGAACACCTGATGGCGTGAATGATCGCGCCGGTAGATGGGCTGGCCAAGGTAAGACGGAATGCGGCATACACGCGAACACTAAACCAACCACCTCACCAATCAATTAACATATTAATTTTGTAGTACAAATTTAAACTACATTTTTCTTGCGTAAATAAATATTTAAACTATATAATCTTAGTAACGAGTTATTTGTCGTTCTATCTTCGGCAAAGCATAAGGAGAAAATCGATGGCTTTTCAGGTCTACACAGCGTCTTTACTCAAAGAAGGTCTGGTCGCTTATCTATGCATCGATACTGATGGCGCATTCTGGTCAACTGAATTGAACAAAGCAGTGACCACCGAAACTCAAAAAGTCGACACGTTGAAAGCTTTGGCTGAACAGGCTGAGAAGGACAACATTGTCATTGCAGCTTATGCCATTGATGTGGAAGCGACTTCAAACGGCATTAGTCCTTTGGAGAACCGGGAACGCATTCGCGCAAACGGCCCGACGGTCTTGTTGCCGCAGTCTACCGATCTCAACGCTGCCAACATTCGCGCAGCTTAGTCCAATACACATTCTATTTAGAGCTAGAAAATGTATCAATATTCCCAAGAAGACCACCAGCTCCTCCAAGAGCGGGTCAGTCAATTTCGTGATCAAGTCGCGAGGCGCCTAAAAGGCGATCTTTCTGAAGATGAGTTCAAGCAGCAACGCCTGCGGAACGGTCTATATCTTCAGTTACATGCCTATATGCTACGTGTTGCAGTGCCCTACGGCCTGCTATCTTCTGAACAAATGCGGACACTGGCTCATATTGCCAGAACATATGACCGCGGCTACGGCCATTTCAGCACTCGCCAGAACATTCAATACAACTGGCCGAAACTGGAAGATGTTCCGAAAATCCTTGATGATTTGGCCGCTGTTGAAATGCATGCGATCCAGACAAGCGGTAACTGTATCCGGAACACAACGTCTGACCCTCTCGCAGGTGTTGCCCGTGATGAGATCGCGGATCCACGCCCTTATTGCGAACTGATCCGTCAGTGGTCAACGTTCCATCCGGAATTCAACTTCCTTCCCCGGAAGTTTAAAATTGCCGTGAGCGGTGCCACCCACGATCGTGCGGCGGTTGCTGTTCACGATATTGGCCTTCGTCTTGTTAAAAATGACGCAGACGAATTAGGGATGGAAGTTTATGTTGGTGGCGGCCTTGGCCGGACACCGATGATCGGTAAATTGATCCGTGAGTTTTTGCCGCCTCACGATATGCTCACATATCTTGAAGCGATTTTGCGCGTATACAATAAATTGGGCCGCCGGGATAATCTGTATAAAGCACGGATTAAAATCCTTGTTCACGAAACAGGTGAAGAAAAATTCCGCGAACTGGTCGAAGAAGAATGGCAGCAGGTAAAAACCAGCTCCCTTCGTTTGCGCGATGAAGACATCAAAAATATTGAGGCTCACTTTAAAGATCCTGAATATGAAAAACTAAGCGACTTTGACGTAGATTATGACAAAGAACTCATTAGCGATCCGATGTTTGCCAACTGGGCCGATAAAAATATCGAGCTTCACAAAAAAGATGGCTACCGGGTTGTCTATTTGTCATTGAAGTCCAGAAACCAGCCAACTGGTGACGTAACCGCTGATCAGATGGATGCAATTGCTGATTTGGCCGACAAATACAGTCTTGGTGCCATTCGTTCAACCCACCGCCAGAATCTGGTGCTGTCCGATGTGAAACTCAGCGATCTCCACAGTTTGTGGCAAGAACTTACAGCACTTGATCTTGCGACACCAAACTATAACCATTTGACGGACATTATTTCGTGCCCAGGCATGGATTATTGCGCCCTTGCCACAGCACGTTCAATCCCCATTGCACAGGCTCTTACCGAGCGGTTTGACGCTTATGACTTTATCAATGATCTGGGCGATATAAGCTTAAACATCTCAGGGTGTATCAATGCTTGCGGACATCACCATGTAGCAAACATCGGTATTCTCGGCGTCAACAAAAAGGGGGTCGAAGTTTACCAACTCACCCTTGGTGGCAGCGCTCGTGAAGATGCCTCTATTGGTAAAATCATTGGACCCGCATTCACGGCTGATGAAATTGTCGATGCGGTTTCCGATGTGCTGGATGTCTATCTTACAAATCGTGAAGACCCGGAAGAGACATTTTTGACCGCCTACAGGCGCTTGGGCCAAGGCCCGTTCAAGGAGAAACTTTATGGGTAACTTCATAAAAGACCGTAAACCCCAGGAAGATAGCTGGACACCATATACTGGCTTGGAAGATATGGACAATCTTCCGTCAGGTGATGTGTATGTGCCCTTCGATGAATGGAAATCTTCCCGCGACGCCTTACTGAAACGCAATAGCCGTCTTGGTGTCATTTTGGAAAACACCGACAATGTCGCCGAGTTGGTCGAAGATTTCGACAGACTTGACCTCGTCGTCCTGCAATTTCCAAAGATGGCTGATGGTCGCGCGTTTACACAAGCGAGACTTCTCCGCGAACGATTTGGTTATAAAGGTGAAATTAGGGCTGTTGGCGACGTTCTGCATGATCAGATTTTTTACATGCAACGTTGCGGCTTTAATTCATTCGAAATGCGCCCAGACCAAGATATCCCAACGGCACTCGGTGCATTTGATGAAATGACCGTGACCTATCAGCCTGCTGCAGATGAAGAGCTTCCTATTTGGCGGCGCTAGCGGGCAAGAACCCTGTTGTGAGATATTCTCTCCCTTATAGATATCTCACATTCAAGACACCTGAGCCCCCCATATGCTCAGGTGTTTTTCTTTGGGCAATTGCTAGAGTGAATTTCGGACAGATGGCCAATTATCATTGGCAGATTTAATGTAGCCCGCCTTATCACTCACCCATGTTTTTTGAACACTTTTTGAATAATTCAGATACAATTTGTCATCCACTACGCTCCATGCTTCTGGATCAACGCCTGCGGTATACCCTTGAGAGACAGCATAGGCACAATATCCGCCGTATTGCGGGGCATATTTTTCAGGATGACTTTCAAAGGTTTTTTGATTGTCTGCAGATGAAAAGCGCCATTCCACCCCTTTCCATTTGAGACTGTGACTTTTCTCCCCTTCAACGGGTTTGCGCTCCGTGAAGTAAGAGACCACATCATAACCTTCAGCGGCAACACCGAGAAAACTACTGCTAAAGGGTCCTTGCAGATCGCCCGCTAATGTTGGAGACGCAAGAAAAATCCCTGCTAATAATGTGAAAAATGCTAAACTTTTACGAATTCTGATCATCTGGACTCCCTTCAATTATTGCTATCTCAGCAGTGTAATGGAAATCCCGATAACAAGCTTATGACAGTCCCGTGAACTCCTAAACTGATGCTGGTTTAAACAGTAGGGATAATAACGTGCCTGCGACGAACCCACCAAGGTGGGCTGCCCATGAAATAGTTGCATCGCCGCCCGTGAGCATCTGCCCCAGCGGCGACATACCGATGAGCAAATTCAACCCCATCATCACGGCTGCAAATGCGACAACTTTCTGCATACCCATTTTTGGCAGCATCAACCGCATCGTGGCGCCCATCATTCCAAACACTGCGCCCGACGCACCATATAATATCCCGCCCTCATTCACAGATACTGCATATTCGCTCATGGCCCCGACCCAACCGCAAATCAGAAACAGGGTAATAAATGTTGCTACGCCGTAATAACGCTCCACCATGGCACCGAAAGCCAAAAGCATGAACGCGTTTACCAGAAGATGCATGAAATCATCGTGCAAAAACATATGGGATGTTAGCTTAAAAATAAGACCAGCAACCCCGGTCCCCGTGGGCATTTGGAAAACCGCTGTGGCCCCTGAAATATCAAAAGAGAAGTTTGTATAAAACCAGCTTTTTGTCTCTGGGCTTGTAACCAACAGCAGGATGTGAATAAAAATCAGGCTTGCAACCAGATATTTTGTAACAGGCGGCGCGTTAAAAGCCGGTTCTTCTGATTTTTCCAAAATTATTCCTACTCAATTTCATTGCCCAAAAATACAGTTACTCGCCCGCAAGCTCTCTCAAGACTTGTTCCGTATGCTGGCCAAGTTCTGGAGCATCTGCCTCCATGCCATCCATTAACGGCATAGTCGGAAGCCTAATAACACCCATTCCTGCTTGCTGCACATCACGGAGCATTCCTGAGGCCATGATATTCTCGTCCGCGAGAACCTCAGATACACTGTTGATGGTGTTTACAATTATACCGGCCCCTCCAAGTATTTCCATCCACTCCTTGCCAGATTTACGGCCAACGATATCTTGAATTCGCGCCCGCAAAGGACCGTCATTTTCCCCTCGCAGCTCGAACGTTTCGTATTCAGAACGATCTTTTAAGTCATCCGCCCCGATCACATCAATAAGTTTGAGATAATGTGCCTCTGTCGCCAATGCAATGACCATATCGCCGGTATTTGATTGATACACACCTGACGGCGGATTGAGTTTTGCAACAGTTTCTCCGTGTAAATGCTGATCAATGAGTTTTGCTTTTTGCACTTCCAGCGCACTATGAACCAGATTGTTGTCCAGGTACTGGGCTTTTCCCGTTTTCATGCGTTCAAACAAAGCCATGCTCACGGACTGGAATCCGTACAAGCCTGTATATATATCGACAATTGGAATATCCATTTTATGCGCCATGCCATCTTGACCGACATTGCCATGAACCAATCCGCTAAACGCTTGTGCAACACCATCTGTACAGGGCCGCTCCGCGTAGGGTCCTTTTTGTCCAAAACCACTAATGGACAGATAAATTAGGGACGCATTTTTTTCGGTTAATTTATCAAAATCAATTCCGATTTTCTTTGCTACACCCGGCCGCGAGCTTTCCAAAAAAATATCTGCCTGCGCCACTAACTCATACAGCGTCTCTAAATCGCCCTCTTTCTTTAAATCAAGAACGATCCCTTCCTTGCCACGGTTATAGGCAACGGAATAAACCGAAGAAGTGCCGTATTTAGCGCCAACATTTCGCCCCCAATCGCCATGCGGTGGATCTACCTTTATCACCCGCGCGCCGTACCCTGCCAGGATCGATCCGCAATACGGTCCGGCAATTCCTTGGCTTGTATCAATTACGAGCAGACCGGATAATGGGCCATCGTTATTCTTATTCTTTTTACTTAGCGCCATTACAGCCCCCTATTGATTTTTATTATTTTGGTGGAGGCTCGTTTCAATCGGACTCGGCGTAATATCCGCATTCTCAGAAATCGATAGAATGCCCATCAACGAAAATTGCCTGCCCCTGTTGGAGGCAGGCAAACTATATCATTACAAATGGCGAGATTAAAAGGGTATAAGCATGCCCCTTTCCTAGAACTGCCTATTTCATATGTTTTCGAAAATCTGGTTTCCGTTTTTCATTGAATGCTTTAACGCCTTCACGGGATTCGTCCGTGTCATAATATAAACTCAACGCCTGCATTCCCATGGAGGAAATGGCTCGAATATTTTCGCTATCAAGATTAAACGATCGCTTCGCAATGGTGAGAGCAGTGGGACTTTTTTGCATAATCTCTGCACACCACTTATCAACTTCGGCATCCAATTTATCGTGAGGAACGACTACATTTGCCAGCCCCATTTTTTCAGCCTCTACCGCAGAATATCGGCGGCACAGATACCACATTTCGCGCGCCTTTTTCTCGCCGACAACGCGCGCAAGATACGCCGTTCCAAATCCAGGGTCGACGGACCCTACTTTCGGTCCTACTTGGCCAAACTGAGCATTTTCAGAGGCGATTGTAATATCACAGATCGCCGCCAAAACATTACCGCCGCCAATGGCGAAACCTTGCACCCGAGCAATGACCGGCTTTGGCACATCACGGATCAGGCTTTGCAATTCTTCGATAGGAAGACCGATGGTCCCGCGCCCATCATATTGTCCGTCATGCGCAGATTGATCACCGCCCGTACAAAACGCTTTGTCTCCGGCGCCTGTCAGAACAATAACACCGATATTCTTATTCCATGCAGCTATATTGAAGGCTTCTATAAGCTCCTCAACCGTGACGCCGCGAAAGGCATTATATTTGTCTTCTCGATTGATGGTGATCCAAGCAGCGCCGTCTTTTTCTTCATATATGATGTCTTCATATGACATTTGATTTTCCTTTATTTTTCATATTGCCGCAAATTATCCAACCATTGTCAGGCCGCCGGAGACACTGATCACCTGACCCGTAATATAGTCGGCCTCGCTGCTGGCTAAAAAAGCCACGATCCCGCCAAAATCATCAGGCTGACCCAAACGCTTAAACGGAATAGCTCGCTTAAGCCCTTCGTAGATTTTCTGTCCCATCTCTCCTTCGCCAATGAAATCGTTCAAAATGGCTGTATCGGATGGGCCCGGACAGACCACATTTACATTAATGTTTTTTCGCGCAAGTTCCCGCGCCAAGGTTTTTGAAAACGCAACCATCCCGCCTTTGCAGGCTGAATAGACTCCTTCACCTGATGACCCAACACGGGCAGCATCTGATGATATTGTGATTATCTTGCCTGTTGCGCGATCAGACATTCCTTGAGCAACAGTATGCGTCATATGGAGGGGGCCCCATAAATTAATACCGACGATTTTTTCCCACAATGCCTTATCAGTTTGAAGAAAATTTCCGACTTGGTCCCAGCCCGCATTATTCACGAGAATATCTGTCGGGCCCAGTTTTTCCTCGCACGCTGCAACCGCTGATTTAACCGCGTCAAGATCAGAAATGTCCACACCGAAAGCGCAGGCTGCCTCGCCGATTTCTGCAGCTGTTTTCTCCGCAGCACCTAGATTAAGATCAAAAACACCGATCCTGCACCCCTCTTCAGCTAATCGCTTACTAATCGCGGTTCCAAGACCGCCCCCGCCACCCGTCACGATGGCTGTTTTCCCTGACAATCCCTTCATTGGTTTTCTCCTAATTTCTCTCTGGCTATTACCATTTTCATTATTTGAGCGGTTCCATCACCGATTTGAAGCCCCAAAACGTCTCGAAGGCGTTGCTCAAAAGGGTAATCTTGGCCATATCCGCCATGGCCGTGCATAAGTAAACATTGATGGACAATATCGAATGACAATTTGGGTGCCCACCATTTGCACATGGCAGCTTCGCTCGTATGGGGGAGATTTTGATCTTTTAACCACAATGTCTTGTAGCAAAGCAATTTTGCGGCTTCGAGTTGTGTCTGCGCCTCTGCCAACGGGAATGTGACTCCCTGATTGTCGGAAATTGGTTTTCCAAATGCAGTGCGCTGCTGCACATATTTCCATGTCTCATTTAAGGATTGCTCTGCAACGGACAAGCATTGCAAACCGATCAATGCCCGGCTGAAATCAAAGCCTTCCATCACTTGTGAGAACGCTTTATTCTCATCACCTAAGCGATGAGAATCTGGCACGAAAACGTCATCAAAGAAGATGGATCCTCGGCCAATACATTTCTGCCCCATATCAGCGTATCGGTTAGTGCTGATGCCTTCACTTTTCATTTCAACAAGAAATGCACTAATCCCCTTAGCTCGGCTTTCCTTTTTACCTGTGCGAGCAAACACGATCATAATGTCTGCTTGATCCGCCATGGAGATTGAAGCTTTTTCGCCAGACAATTGATATCCACCGTCAACCTTTTCTGCACGTAACTGAAGATTTGCAGCGTCAGATCCACCACCCGGTTCAGTCAGGGCTACTCCCAAGAAGACCTCACCTGAACAGATTTTTGGGATCCATTGATCTGCGACTTGCGTATTTGCATATCTTTGTAAAATTTGACTATTAAGCGAACCCAACAATTGGACATAGGCCATATTGAAATCGCGTCCGGCTAAAGCCTCCATTACGAGACCGCTTGTTAGATAATCAACATTGGAGCCACCAAATTTTTCCGATTGCTCTGGCGCGATGAAACCTAACGCACCCATCTCAAGGGTTAGCTCTCTCGAGAACACACCGTTCTCATCGCGCGCCCTATATCCGGGTTCAAGTTTCTTCGCAGCAAAATCGCGGGCGACCTCAATAAAATTTCGTTGATCTTCACTAAGAGAGAATTCCAAAGACATACCTCCAATATTCTTTTGAATGATAATTCCTTGATTTTCAATTTATGTCAATATATTGCTTAATACTGCATCTCTGAAATACCTTTATCTGCGGAATACTTGAAATATGTTTGATAATTTAAGCAATAGGTTGTTCTTTAGGCTCTACCAAACGGCAAATACACTCCACAAGGTAGGGGCTCAAGCATTGGGCGAGGAAGAGGTGACCACCCAGCAATGGTCAATTCTTGGCGCCCTCTCCCGCCCCACTGCTAGCGAGGGGATGAGTGTCTCTGAACTTTGTGAGTATCTAAAACTCAGCCGACAGAACATCAGTGGTGTTTTAAACAGACTGGAAGAGCGCGGCGTCATTACACGAGCCATTGCACCGAAAGATCAAAGGTCTCGCCTCATATTCTTAACCCCAGAGGGAAAGAAATTATGGGCAAACATCGCCCCGATGATTAATGGCTTCTACGAAGAAGCACTGGCCAGCTTTTCCGAAGACGATCGGATTTCTTTCGTTCATTATTTAAATAAATTATTTGAGACCATGCTCAAAATGGATCGCACGAATAGCTAGGACTACCTCTAGTTTTCATCCTGGCTCAGCAATATATCCGTTGCGTTTAATAGCTCCAAATCATCTTCTAGTGCCGCAAGCAAGTTTCGCCGAACATCCAAAAGATTATTCATCATAACCTGCGAGGCCTCAGCGCTTAAACCTGCAAACGTGGCTTCATTGAGCTGTTCACCGCATCGCTTCATGATCCGCCCAATGGGTTTAGCTGCGTCTTTCAACAGAACTCGTTTTACCCGTCGGTCATCTTTATCGACTTGGCGTTCGACAAACCCTCTAGCTTCCAACCGCTCAATAAGCCCTCCGACCGTAACGGTACCAACGTCCATTCGGCGGGCAATTTCCGTTTGCGGCAGATTGTCTTCAACGAACAATTGAGCCAAGACCCAGGCTTGAGAAGTGGTCAATCCATGCGGCGCTAATAATCGATCAAACAAGCGTACACGGAATCGCCCAATGTCAGTAAATACAAAACCGGCTCGGTGATCTTTGAAATCCATTCTTAAACTTTCTTAAATTGCATACCGCTAATCTGCGGGTCTTTGGCAGCCTAAAAAACCGCCTTACCCCTCAGTCATACTAACAATATTTAAGATAATTAGCTTGCGAATTAATTTCAAGGCCGATACTTTATTTGGACTAATTTGAATAAGGGCGCCCATAATTAAGTAAAAATAACAAGCACCCTTGAATTCACAAACTGGGCAAGGGCAATCTCCCCCCAACATCCAAAATGGATAGGAATGATTGCTCTGTTAATAGCACCGAAAATCTAGGTGCTTCACTAACAGCCTCAAACAACGAATACCGATGAAGGAGACAAAAGTGGAAGTCGGAATTTTAGCATACGGTGGGTACATCCCAAAAAGCCGATTGCAAAGAGATCAAATATTCAAAGCCCATGCATGGTTTAATCCAGGCTTAAAAGGGTTATCTCGCGGCGAACGATCCATTGCAAATTGGGACGAAGATAGCGTGACGATGGCAGTTGAATCCGCCCGTGATTGCGTAGCCCCAGACCAGCGGGAAAACATTTCTGCGGTCTACATGGCTTCAACAACCTTTCCATTTCAGGACCGTCAAAATGCCGGCATTGTAGCCGACGCCCTGAATATGAAAAGCAACATTCAAACCTTGGACTTCACGTCTTCCATGCGGGCAGGTACGGCGGCACTGACTGTCGCGTTGCAAGCATCCAAAGGCGCAGAAGGCCCAATTCTTCTAACATCTGCTGAAAATCGGATGACAAAAGCCGGAAGCGCCCTTGAGCTCACGACAGGTGATGGTGCTGCGTCTTTCTTGATCGGCAGCGGAAATATTGTTGCGAGGCTGCTGGGTAGTCATTCAGAATCTGTCGATTTTGTCGATCATTTCCGCGGCGAATCCGCTGAATATGACTACACATGGGAAGAACGCTGGGTCAAAGAAGAAGGGTACATGAAAATTGTCCCAACTGCAGTCAACAGCGTCCTTGAAAAAACGGGCGTTTCGGCGTCAGATATTACCACTTTTTGCTTTCCTGTCGCCGCCAGAAATGTTGCCGCCGGACTTGCCAAGAAACTCGGCATTTCAGAAGATGCTGTTGCGGATAATCTTCAGTCCAATTGCGGTGAAGCAGGCTCTGCCCATATCCTGATCATGTTAGCAAAAGCGCTTCAAGAAGCGAAACCCGGCGATAAAATTCTGATCGCAAGTTTCGGTCAAGGATGTGACGCCCTTATTTTTGAGACAACAGATGCCATTAAAACTGTTCGCCCAAATACAGGCATTACAGGATCTTTGGCAAATGGCCGAGCCGATTCAAACTACAACCGTTTTCTTGCCTTTAACGATGGCTTGAGGATGGATCTTGGCATCCGCGCCGAGGTGGACAAAAACACAGGTCTTACCACTCACTACCGAAATCGTTATATGGCTCAACGTATGGTCGGCGGCAAATGTAGTAAATGCGGAACGGCTCAATTCCCCAAAAGCAATATTTGTGTGAATGAGAACTGCGGTGCTATTAACACTCAAGAAGACTATTCATTTGCAGACAAAATTGCCCAGATGAATTCCTTCACCGCCGACAGGCTTACCTATTCACCGGATCCGCCAGCATATTACGGTATGATCCAGTTTGAAGAAGGCGGCCGTCTCATGAGCGATTTCGCAGACATTTCACCTGATGATGAACTGACTGTTGGCATGAAAATGCGGATGGTATTTCGGGTAAAAGATTACGACACTAAACGTGATTTCAGACGCTACTTCTGGAAAGCTGTACCGGTGAACGCAACACAAAAAGGGAGTGAATAATGGCCTCAGGAATTAAAGATAAAGTTGCAATTCTAGGTATGGGTTGCTCAAAGTTTGGCGAACGCTGGAACGACAATGCAGAAGACCTAATCGTTGAAGCCTTCATCGAAGCAATCGAAGATGCTGGTATTGATAAAAGTCAAATCGATGCAGCATGGTTCGGCACCGGCATAGAAGAACAACATGTGGGTAAATCAGCGGTCCCTCTTTCCATGGCCCTGCGGCTTCCCAACATTCCGGTTACTCGTGTTGAAAACTACTGCGCCAGTGGATCAGAAGCCCTTCGCGGCGCTGTGTATGCGGTGGCCTCGGGTGCTGCAGATATTGCAATGGCAGTCGGCGTTGAAAAATTGAAAGATACGGGTTACGGCGGTCTTCCTCAACGAAGCCGCGGCGCCGTTAATGATCTATTTTGGGCCAACGCATCGGCACCAGGCTCTTTTGCTCAGCTGGCGACAGCATACTCTGCGAAACATAACGTCAGCGCTGCTGATTTGAAAAGAGCTATGGCGCATATCTCCATCAAAAGCCATGACAATGGATCCAAAAACCCAAAAGCACATCTTCGAAATAAAATTACAGAAGATAAAGTCATGAACGCCCCAATGATTGCAGAACCACTTGGTCTGTTTGATTGCTGCGGGGTGAGTGATGGCTCAGCGGTTGCCATTGTGACAACACCTGAGATCGCCAAAGCACTCGGTAAAAAAGATCTGGTTACGGTTAAAGCTATGCAGCTTGCGGCCTCTAATGGCCGTGAAGCTCAGCATAATTCTTGGGATGGCAGTCATTTCGTAACGACGCGTGCTGCGGCGAAACGCGCGTATCAAGAGGCAGGCATTACCAATCCACGCGATCAAATCAGCATGTTCGAAGTCCATGATTGTTTCTCAATTACGGAACTCGTCACTATGGAGGATTTGTTTATTTCCAGCGACGGTCGGGCTGTGAATGACATTATGGATGGGTTGTTTGACGCCGACGGCAAGATACCGTGCCAAATCGACGGGGGCTTGAAATGCTTCGGTCACCCTATCGGCGCATCTGGCATTCGAATGGTTTATGAGATGTACCTGCAAATGCATGGCCGAGCAGGTGAAAGGCAACGGGCTGAAGAGCCTGTTTTCGGCATGACCCACAATCTCGGCGGTTTTCCGCACCAGAACATCTGTTCACTGACGATTGTTGGTAAAGAAGGCGCCTGATAACAGGCCGCTGGAGACAAAAAAAGGCAGGCTTAACGCCTGCCTTTTTCTTGCGTATTTTAGCTTAGAAGGACAGAGCTGTACCAACGAAGAATACAGTTGCATCCTCGCCTTCAGTTCCAACCAAGTCGTCTTCACCTTGCCAATACTGAACACCACCGAAAGCAGTGACGCCAGGACCTAAGATGTATTTACCGCCAATGACAACCGCATCGAGGTTACCGTTACCAGCACCATCAAGCTCAACGCCTGCATACTGAACACCAACTGTCCAAGGACCTTGGCCATAAGTAATACCAACATTGTAGTCATGACGCTCTAGGTCATCATTTCCGCCGTCGTTATCTGAATATTTATACGCAGCACCGACAACAAAACCTTCAAATCCGAGGTTCAAACCAACAGAAAACTCGTCTGTGTCTTCTGTAGAAGTTGATGCTGTTGTAGCCGCAACTGTTGTTGTTGCAGTTGTTGTTGATACAGCAGCAGATGTAATTGTAGTAAGAGCCGTTGCACCACCAGTCACAGCAGCCGTTGTAAGCACACCATCAACATATGTATTTGTCAATGTAGTACCACCACCATTGGCGGCAGTAAATGTGTGAACAGCTGTGGATGTAGATGTAACAACCGCAGCAGTAACCACATCAACACCAGAGCGAGTGATCAAATCATAACCAGCAGATGCTTTAACACTAACGCCAGAGAATTTACCAATGTAGTTCACGCCGATTGAGTACGCTTCGTCTGCGGCACCTTCATCTTGGATTGGTGAGTATGGTGAAGCTGTACCAGTTTCTTCATCTCCATCCGGTGTATAAGAAGCGCCCAGTTGGAAACCGCTAAAACGAGGTGTGAAGTATGTAATTTTGTCAGCATCGCTAACTTCTGTTGCAGAAGTTGCAGGCGTACCAAAACCAGACGCATTAGCGTTAGAATCGTTCAAAGTCCAACCGATGACCGGTGATGGTGAAGCATAATGCATCAGGTATGAAGCAGCATTCTCTGAACCGAGATTAACTCGACCGAAAGCGCCTTCAACGAAAATAAACGTTTCGTCAATCTGATCTGTACTTTGGCGTGCTTCAAGCTGAATATTTACGCCAAATTTCAGTCCGTTATCAAGAACTGTTGATCCCGTGAAATGCACTTCACCTTCATAGCGAACATCTGTTGGAAGTTGATCTGTATCTGTATCATAGTCAGCAACTACGAAAGATGTCTGCATGTAACCGCCGACATTCAATTTGATTTTTTCAGCAGCAGAAGCAGAGCCCGCTGTAAGTGCACTTGCAGCTACTAAAGCTGTTGTGCCCAGAATTACTTTTTTCATTTAAATCTCCATTTTGCAGACCA
>Ga0209826_1000374_pt1 | contig 32758 bp, 30 predicted proteins | sample GOMGulsemesocosm_5_FD_184637 | JGI IMG/M metagenome (GOLD analysis project Ga0209826, IMG submission 184637) | Methane-oxidizing microbial communities from mesocosms in the Gulf of Mexico - GOM15C Gulf of Mexico (SPAdes) (version 2) | ecosystem: Environmental > Aquatic > Marine > Cold seeps... | reverse complement strand
TAAACAAGGAGACGTGACTAAAAGCGTTTTTAATAATTCAGAAATGATCGAAGATGTTATTTCATTTATACAGCCTAGTATTAAATCTCCTCTTATGCACAAAACCTCTGATGTTAACAGTCTGTTATATGCTGATATAAATCAGCTTCATCAAGTGCTTAGCAATCTAATTATTAATGCCTCACATGCGTCTGTTAATAATGAAGTGATTATAGTCAATGTCAGTTACTGCAATATCGAATTGGCCGATCACCGTAATTTAACGCCGGGATCTTATATCGCTATTTCAGTTAAAGATAAAGGCATAGGTATGAGTGAAGAATGCCAAAAATCAATATTTAAGCCTTATTTCACCACCAAAGATGATGGCAACGGCCTTGGTTTGAGTTCTTGTTTGTCAATTATTGAAAACCATAATGGCTGCATAGAAGTCGCTTCAACCTTGGGAGTTGGCTCTACATTTACTATTTATTTGCCTACTTCGACAATAGATGGACAAAATGCCATACATCAAGGTTTTTCAGAGGAAGTGATCCACGGCTCGGCCAACATTCTTTATATTGAAGATGATTTTAATACTCAGGTTGCTATGTTGGATATGTTACAAAGTATAGGTTACAGCGTAACAGCCTATACTTCACAAACCGCCGCGCTTGAATATATAAATAATAATCCCGACAGCTTTGATCTCGTCCTTACTGATTATATATTAGGCGCTGCAGAGTCAGGTGGCGAAACTATATTAAACAGTGTCTATAAAGTTCGCCCTGATTGCCCGGTAATACTCATAACAGGTTATTTTGAACGGCTGAAAGCCAGTACTGAAAGTGAGAGTAAATTTTCTTATATAGTGCAAAAACCCGTTGCCATTGCCCAAATTAGCCAAATAATAAATAGGTTCCGTTGAATGAACATTACCTAGTGGGGTCTATGGTACAATGAACATAGAATATTTTGTTTAAATACACGCGTTATGCCTACTTTAGAAAACTGTTTTACTCTATTCAAGCAATCCATTGCTGACTACGACTTACCCAAACGTTTCACCTTTCCATTTTGCTATGAGCCACATCCACTGTGCTTATTAGCCGCGCACGAATTGCAGCAACAGTTGCAGCAACAGTTGCAGCAACAGCTTAGTCATTATCAAAAATTATCAGCAGAGTTTGCCCAAACGGGAAAAATGTTTGGCGTGCTTTTGGTGGCAACAGAGCAGGGTGATATAGGTTATCTTGCCGCTTTTTCTGGTAAATTGCTTGCTCATGATCTCGTTGATACTCCTGCGGATACTCTTGCTAATAAAAACAGCATTAATTTTGTGCCAGCCGTGGTTGATATAGCAGCGCAAACTGATTTTTTTAATGCCGAAAGTAAAATAATCAACCAGCTTAATAGCGAGTTAGAAAAATTGCTGCTCAATCCTCAGTTAGTAGAATATCAGCAAGCCCTCACAATCATGTTTAATCATCAAGATGAGCAGCTTGCTCTGCATCAAAGTCAAATGAGCCTGAATAGGCAAGTAAGAAAAGTTAAACGTGTCCAAGCAAAAGAGTCTTTAAGCGACGATGAGTTAGCACCATGTTTTCAGCAATTAGCAAAAGAAAGCGTGTTTGACAAAAATCAGTTACGAGATTTAAAGCAGTATTGGCGCGATTTAATCGCTCAAGAGCAGCAAAAGCTGACGGTTCTAACCGATGAAATTAACGCCATTAAAAACAAACGTAAAAAGCTGTCAACAAGATTGCAAAAAAAACTCTTTAAAGAATATCGTTTGTTAAATAGTGCCGGTGTTGAAAAAGATGTGATGGCATTGTTTCAACAGGCTCCTTACCCAATTCCCCCCGCAGGCACGGGTGATTGTGCTGCACCCAAATTATTACAATATGCTTTTCGGCATAAGTTGAAACCATTAGCCATGGCTGAATTTTGGTGGGGACCAGCGCCTAAGTCTGAAATACGGCAACATAAAAAGTTTTATGGCGCCTGCTCTGGTAAGTGTCAGCCTATTTTAAAGCACATGCTAGAGGGCATAACCCTTGATGACAACCCTTTATTGGTGAATCCTGCCTTGGGTAAAACCCTTAAAATTGTTTATCAAGACAATGACATGGTCGTGGTTAATAAGCCGAGCGAATTTTTATCGGTGCCAGGGAAGAGCATTGAAGACTCCGTTTATTTACGTATCAAACAACAGTTTCCTCAAGCAACGGGCTCATTGATTGTGCACCGATTAGACATGTCTACTTCGGGTTTGATGGTGTTGGCCTTAACGAAGCGAGCGCAAAAAAATCTGCAACAGCAATTTATCAATCGCACCATTAAAAAGCGTTATGTGGCAATTTTAGAGGGGGATATTCAAGAAATACTTAAATTAGAAGCAGAGCAGGGCGAAATCAATTTACCGTTACGTGGCGACCTTGAAGACAGACCAAGACAATTAGTGTGTTTTGAACATGGCAAACACGCCAAAACGCAATGGCAAGTTATTGATACTATAGATGGTAAAACGAAACTGTATTTGCAGCCGGTCACCGGGCGTACTCATCAATTACGGATGCATTGTGCCCATCCTCAGGGATTAAATATGCCAATACTGGGCGATGACTTATATGGACATAATTGTGTTGATAGCCATAGCAGTGATAACAATACGCAACGTTTATATTTACATGCCCAAAGGCTAATCTTGCACCATCCCGTGACCAAAAACATCATGACCTTTGAGGTCGCCGCTGATTTTTAATGAGTGATCATCAATTTTGCGCACTTTTTTGAAAATTGGCGTGTTTTACTTTCATGACTATAATTAACGGTTGATGAATTTATCCAGCAAAGGGATTTTGATATGAAGGTACTTGTAGTTGACGACATGCTCTCTATGCGGCAGGTGACGATACAGATGTTACGTAGCTTAGGTTATAACAATCTAGATGAGGCGGTAAGTGGCCTTGAAGCGTTAAAAAAGCTCAGAGAGCAAGATTATGATTTATTGATCACCGACTTACACATACCCAACTTAGATGGTAAACAACTATTGGAAAAAGTTCGACATGATAATAATTTAGCCAATTTACCGGTATTAATGGTTTCGAGTGAATATGATAAAAAGCAGGTTACCGATTTAATTGCAGCAAAAGTGTCGGGGTTTATTGTTAAGCCTTTTAACAGCAATATTTTAAGGAAACACTTAGACTGGATTAAAGCAGAAATACCAACAGTGTGAAATCGTAAAAAACACTAAGCCCATCACAGGAATGGGCTTAGTGTTAAATGAGTTATTAATGATTACTCGTATTTATTCAGCTTAGAAATATTTACCACAGAGAGCACCGAGGCAGGTTATATGCTCCATGCATAACCTAAGTGAACTACATCCATGTAGGGCTTGCTATGCACTACACTGAGAATAACAAAGTCTCCGTGTAGGCTCGAAGAGCCCTCTGTGAAGCATCGCGACTCGGTGGTGAACAGTTACGATTAATCTTTTATTTCAGCATTATGATAAACGTTTTGTACATCATCACAATCGTCTAGCATAGCAATGAACTTTTCAAAGTTAGCCAGATCTTCTTCACCTTCAATATCAATATACGTTTGCGGAACCCAAGTGATTTCTTCAACTTCTAATTCAAACTCAGGCATAGAGTTGGCAAATTCAGTTTTTATTTTAAAAAACTCAGTATGTGGTGCGTAAACGGTAATAATGCCGTCTTCTAGCTCAACGTCGCTAACATCAATATCGGCCATCATTAGGTTTTCTAAAACGACTTCATCATCTTCACCTTTAAAGGCGAATACTGCTTGGTGATCAAACATGTGTGACACTGTGCCAGACGAGCCAATTTTTGAATGGGTTTTAGTGAAACATTGACGGATATCTTTAATGGTACGATTGCCGTTATCGGTTAAGCAGTCAATAATTACCATGCAGTTACCTGGGCCAAAACCTTCGTAGCGTGCGTCAACAAAATCTTCACCACCGGCACCCGATGCTTTTTTAAGAGCATTGTCAATAACATGGGTAGGTACTTGGTCTTTCTTTGCTTTATCAATTAAGCCACGCAAGGCAAGGTTACCATCGGGATCTAGGCCACCATTTTTAGCACATACATAAATGGCTTTACCATATTTTGAATATACTTTGGTCTTTGCTCCAGCGGTTTTTGCCATGGATAATTTTCGGTTTTGGTAAGCTCTGCCCATTGATCTGCGTCTCATTTTGTCTAAAAAATAATGGTTTAGATTCTAGCAGGGAGGATAGGCGGTTGACTAGAGGAAAACGGCAGTAATTGGCTAAAATTTGATATGAATCGATAAATAAAATACTTGATAAATCATGCAGATTTTTATACTTTATTTGCTGACATAATAATAAAAATATAATCAGGGAAGTAATCAATATGCAATACGATGAATACAAAGTGGTTTATGTAACGGAAGGTGGTTGCGGCACGGTATTGTTAGGCTCAAGCGGTTTACCATTGAAGCGTTTAGAAGCAACATTAAATCAAGAAGCAGCAGACGGATGGCAGCTGGCCTTTCAAGTTATTGAACAAAAGCGTTTTTGGTTGTTTTGGTCACGCGAAGCGGTTATTTTAACTTTGGGTCGCAGCCGTGGCTGATATGCCTGTGCTGACTAATTTAGTACTTAAAGCTATTATACGTTATCAGCAAAGTGGTGGCTCTATTAAACACTTTGCCACCTCGTGCAATTTCACCCCGACATGTTCCCATTATACTTATCAAGCTATTGAGCACTTTGGCTTATTAAAAGGGCTTCGTTTGGGGATTGGACGAATAAGGCGCTGTAGTGATCCTGATTGCGTGGTCATACGCAAAGATCCCATTCCAGAAAAATAAATATTAACAGATAAAGTTTCGTATTAATTTAGTATTAATTTAGTATTAATTCAGCGTAAAAAAGTATTACCACCGAGAATAATAAAACCTCGGTGTAGGCTCGAAGAGCCCTCGGCGAAGCATAGCGGCTCGGTGATGAACCGTTAGTTTAGCTACTTATGATAAGGATGTTAAGATGAATAACGAAGACTTAAAACAAGAAGAAAATCAATTAAGGCAACAAATCTCGTCGCTCTCTTTGGCGCAGAAAAGGCAGTATTACTCTCAAGAATTACAACAGATTAAAGATCCCGACACCTACGCCGCTTTAAATTGGGCATTTGTAGCTGGCTTACATCATTTTTATTTAGGAAAGTGGCAGCGAGGCTTGGCTAATGTTTTGTTTATGTTTGTTGGCATTATTTTTTATTTTAGTAATATTTTCTCTCCACTTGGCTTAGCACTGATTTTAGTGGTTTTTGCTGTTGAATTACCGCAATTATTTAATAGCCAAAAGATAATTTACCATTATAACAACCAGATAATGCGTCGACTATTACAACAATTTGATCATTAATAGAAGTGCACTACACAGAGAATAATCAATTCTCTGTGTAGGCTCGAAGAGCCCTCTGTGAAGCATTGCGGCTCGGTGGTAACCGTTACGTTTTACTTAGTCTTTCGGTGAGTACTTAGTCTTTCTATGAGTACTTATTCTTTCGATAAATAATTAGGCGACTATTTTCGGAGATGAAAATGAACAAGCTTATTTTTTGTTTTGATGGCACCTGTAATTCCCCTCAAGATTCTGATGATTATTTTGCCGATAGCAGTATTAGCAATGTTTTGAAGTTGCATATATTTTTTGGGGGGAAATTAAGCCCTCTTAACGGGAAAAATGCCAATACGCCAAATCAACATAGCTTTTATTACAGCGGTGTTGGTACGCGCGGCAACTGGCTAACCCGAAAGTTCAATGCCTTGTTTGCTCCCCCTTATGGCGATATGGAAGACATATTGGCACAAGCCAATGACGATTTAAGTCATAATTTCGCGCCCAATGATGAGATTTATATTTTTGGTTTTAGCCGAGGTGCGGCTATTGCCCGCATGTTTGCTGCGCATTTACCCCAAAAAGTAAAGTTTTTAGGCGTTTTTGATACAGTTGCTGCCACACGAGGATCATTAGATTTAAATCCTGATACTTTTCCTGCCAGTGGTATTGTTTTTGAAAATGGCACTTTAGGGAAACATATTGAAAAAGCGGTTCACTTAGTGTCTTTAGATGAAAAACGCATTGTTTTTCAGCCTACTTTATTTAACCATGATGCACGAGTGATGGAGCTATGGTTCGCAGGTGTGCATGCTGATATTGGTGGCAGTTATTGGTTTGATGGCTTGTCTGATATAACGCTGCAATACATGCTTAAATGTGTTGAGAGTGAATTGACTATAATCGACGTGAAAGACATTGATTATGAAGGGCTTAAAATAATGGGTGCTCAAGATGCTATCTGTGTTGATGATCTGAATATAAAACCATTACCTGCTGGAAAACTACATAGCCAAATTCGAACTAAAGCTAATTCAGTTACCTTATCTCCGCGTTTAGTACGGGTAAATGTCAACGATGTTATATCGAGCCATGCACCTATTATTCACCACAGTGTTGCTCAACGGTTTGCATTGGTGAGTGGCTATCGTCCTTATGCTTTAAGAGATGTGCACTTTAAAATTTTCAATGAGCAAGGGGTGACTACAACTATTCAGCATGGCATCAGTAGTTTGAATTAGTTAAAACGTATCTCTTTAACTAATTCGCTTAGTAGTAGTTTAGCATTGTGAATTTGCTTGGTATAATACGGCTTTACTTACGCATCGCTTTCGGAAAACTATTATTTCATGAATAACTCTACCGCTAACCAAAATAAAGTTCCTGATATCTCAATCGTTATTGAATTTTTTAAAAAATTACAAGATCAAATCTGCCAAGCATTAGCACAAGCTGATGGCAGTGGTAAGTTTATTGAAGATAATTGGACACGTAAAGAAGGCGGCGGTGGTCGCACCCGTGTGATGACCAATGGTGATGTAGTAGAACAAGGTGGTGTTAATTTTTCAGTTGTTTCAGGTGATAAATTACCCCCGTCAGCAACAGCACATAGACCAGAATTGGCAGGTCGTACATGGCAGGCTTGTGGCGTCTCTTTAGTTATTCATCCGAACAACCCTCATATTCCTACTTCACATGCCAATGTACGTTTTTTTATTGCGGAAAAAGAAGGTGAAGAGCCTGTGTGGTGGTTTGGCGGTGGTTTTGATTTAACGCCTTTTTATCCTGTCGATGAAGATGTTATTCATTGGCATCAAGTGGCGCATGATTTATGTTCTCCTTTTGGTGAACAAGTTTACAGTGATTATAAAAAATGGTGTGATGAGTATTTTTATTTAAAGCATCGAGATGAAACGCGTGGCGTTGGTGGCTTATTTTTTGATGATTTGAACAAGTGGGATTTTGATACGTGTTTACAATATATCAAAGCCGTGGGCCAAGGTTATATTGATGCTTATGTTCCCATAATGAATCGCCGTAAAAATGAACAATACACCGAGCAACAGCGACAATTTCAATTATATCGCCGTGGTCGATATGTTGAGTTTAATTTGGTCTTTGATCGCGGTACTTTATTTGGATTACAGTCAGGCGGAAGAACAGAGTCTATTTTAATGTCAATGCCGCCATTAGCGCGGTGGGAATATAACTACCAACCCGAAGAAAATAGCGATGAAGCCAAACTTAGCCACTATTTGGTACCGCGTGATTGGTTATAAACTCTAAATAAAGAATTATTTAGGCCATTTGAAAATGATCACTTAGTTAGTGCAATTGGTATTACTTTTCTATAGGGAATTTTAACGTGAAGCAAGCGCCAGATAAACGTTGCTGATTACTTGTGGTTATTGTCCCTTGATGCCAATCCACCACTTTAGCGCAAATGGCTAAGCCTAAGCCAAAGTGGCCTTGTTCACGAGAGCGATCAGCGTCTAGCTTAACAAAAGGGGTAAAAATAACAGCAAGCTTGTCCGCCGCTACTCCTTTGCCGTCATCTTCAACGGTGATGAGCAGTTGCTTATTTTTAGTGGTTAAGGTTAATAACACTTGGCTGTTGGCATAACCAATCGCGTTACTAATTAAGTTAACTAAGGCACGATAGCTCCAGTGATAGTCAAGCTGGTAGTGAATATGTTGACTAGTAGCGGTCAGTTTAACCGACAGTTTTTTTTGCTCAGCGAGCATTTGGCAATCGTTAATGGCTGAGTTGATCAGCTCACTAACATTGACGGTTTGTTTTTTAAGGTGTAATGCTTGACGCTCCATGGAAGCGTATTCGAGAAAAGCACTGGTCATTTCTTCCATATTAGTAAGCTCACTATCCATGCGAGTAAGATAACTATTTTTTTTCTCCGCTGTTTTGCTATCAATGGCGGCCTCTAAACCAAAGCGAAGGCAAGCAATTGGCGTGCGTATATCATGAGATAAACTACGGGCTAAAATTTTATTATCGGCAACGAGTTTTTCAATTTGGCTAGCCATGTTGTTGAAACTGTTTTCTAACATTTTTATATAAGAGAATTTGCTAGGGATGATACGAACATTAAGCTGGCCTTCACCAATTTTTGCTGCGGCATTATTGAGTAAAAATAATCTTCTACTTAACGGAAATACCCATAAAATAAGAATGCCGCAAATGCTTAAATAGAGGGCTAATGTTAAAATGAAGTTAAAGGGGTTACTTTCTTCTTGCTGTAAAGGAAAATTAAGTTGTAGTAAATAGGTGGGATGTTGGTTGAGTTTGTTTAATAAATATTGATCATTTTGAGAAGCTAGCAATAGCCCACCGTCGTGCTCTAACTGAGCGTGCAAAGAGCTAGGTAAGGCGACATCGTTACTTAACACTAAATGAGTGATTATTTTATATTGCTGTTGAAATTGTTGTACTGTGCTAATGAGTACTTGCTCAGGCAGTTGGTTTAACTGTTGGGCTAGCCCATCGGCTAACTGGCGGTATAAAGCAGTGCTTTGACTTTCTTGAGGGTTTTGTTGCTCCGAGCTGGTATGCTCGGCTAGTTTATCTAAGCCCCAACCGATAAAAAACAGCGATCCTAAGACGGTAAAAATAATACTAACATATAGGCCTCGCATGGCTAATTGTTGTCCTGATTTTTATCGGGAATTTTAACTGGTTGCATGTCTAATTTATCACCTAGCTGATTATCTTTTCCCCAAGCGTCACTAACAAACAAATAGCCTTTCCCCCAGACTGTTTTAAATTTTTTCGGTTTTTGTGGATCGTCATTAAATATTTTTCTTAAAGTGGACAGCATTACATCAAAACGTCTATCTTGACCATCATAATCACGCTTTTTTAAGGCTCTAAAAACAGAGTCTCGATCAACAACACGGCCTGCTTGCTCAGCTAAGAAGGTTAAAAAGGCAAATAAACTTGAAGACAGCTCTATTTCTTGTTCAAAATAAGTGACCCGTTTGGCTTCTTGATTAATGGTTAATTCACCAAAGGTCAGAATATTATTGCTAGGTGATTCTTGCTGCGAAGTTGATAATTGTCTATTTATTCTCGCTAATAATGCTCTCGGTCTAACAGGCTTGATAACATAATCATTAGCACCCGCTTCAAGGCCTATCACCTCGTCAAATTCATCAGCTCGGGCGGTTAGCATAATTATTGGCACTTGGCAGTGTTGACGAATAAGGCGGCACACTTCTATGCCATTTAAGCCGGGTAGCATGACGTCGAGTAGCACTAAATCGATGATATTTTCTTTTATTTTAGTTAAGACCCGATCGCCACGTTCGACATGAATAACATGAAAGTTTTGCTCGCTTAGGTACTCGCATACCCAGTTAGCTAAACTAATATCATCTTCCACCAATAAAATAGTACTCATTTTTATTACCTTTAATTTACACTTACCTTTGACTCGGTTTACCTTTGGCTCACACGGCTAGAATAAACGCCATCGACGTCTGCGAGTGGTGTTTTTATGCAACCAACTTACCACTATTTCTGTTTCTGCCAGTAAGTGATCATCTTTTATTGAGCGTAGTTGATAGATTATGTTGCCGCTAGACTCAAACGCTATGCTTATTTGGCCTTGGCGGCTTTTTTGCCAGCATTTTACTTGTTGTTTGCTATCACTCTGCTGATTGATTTGGTACAGGCATAAAGACAGCTCAGTTGGTTTTTGCCATTGCAGGTTAATGGTTGCAAAACAGTCTCGTCCTTGACGTAAAGTGACACATTGCTGAGGCTGTACGCTAAACGCTATGTTAGTCGACAAAGTGGCTTTATCTTCAGCGTTGGCTGCTGAAATTAAACCATTAACAGAGATGAACATAAGCAGAGTAACTCCTTTGCTAACGCTAGAATACATAATGCACTCCTATCATTAGGTTGGTTAGCTTATTTTTATCCACTAAGGGACTTTGTTTAATATTATTAGAATAGAAGCTTTGAGTGATGCCAACATTAAAAGACCAGCTTGCTGATAATGGGTATTGTGCGTAGATTTCAAATTGCGCCCTAAAACTGCTATCGGCGTTATATAAAGGTCGGTTGTTGGTTACTTCATCAGCATTAATACCAATGTAGTAATCAATCAGGGCTTGATCATAATAAGTGAGACCGGCGCCAAGGTAAATATCCCAATTACGGTAGGGGATTAAATGACTATAAAAACTGTCTATTATCATGCCTGTGGCATTGTCGCTTTGGTCATTGTCAAGCGCACGGGCAGTGGCGATATCAATATAAAAAATAGCATGGTCAAAAAAGTATGAATAACGTAGTGCCAGGCCACCGGTAAATTCACGTTCATCAAGGCCAGATAACTGCGGAATGTCTTGCTCCTTGAGAATTTCAACCGGATCATAGCCATATAGGTAAGCTTTTAAAATAACATCAAGCTGCCAATTATCTTGCACAGTAAGTTGATAACCCAATTCACCGCCACCAATGGCTATCGAAGAACGTCTCGAGTTTGTTTGTAAAAAAAAGCCCTTATAGGAAATATCGAGTAAAAGTCCAAGTTGGAAATAATCCCAAGGCTGGGTTTGTTCTACATCGGCTAGTATCATAGATGTTTTAGCCAGTGAAAGATCCGCTATAAACTGCCATTCAAAAGCATCTTTCGCTATGGGGGCGTTGCTACTGTTGGCTATATATTCAACTTTTTCTTCTGCATAACTAATTGATGTTGCTGTAAAATAAAAAGCAAAAACTAAATAGGATAATAAGCGTTTTAAAGTAAAATGGTTAAGTTTTTGGGGCAACATAGTGAGCAATAAACGTAAGTTACAAAGGGGTAATATGTTATCACAATGTAACTCAGCTTTTATTGGCTCATCGGCAGGAAAGTGTTTAAAAAGTGTAAGAAAAACGCCACTGTTCACCACTGAGCTACGATGCAGCAAGGCCTACATGGATGTAGGTCACTTAGGTTATGCATGGAGCATATAACCTGCCTCGGCTCGCTTAGTGGTAAAATTTTTTTAAGCGGAATAAAGGCAGAAAAGCTAACGTTGCTTGTCTATTCTCACGGTGTTATTGGCTAAATAAATCATTCTGACTTTGTCATTTGGGTGAAATACCATCTGCTTATCATAGTCTTGGATCACCATGAATTGCTCGCCGCCTTCTACTTTGATCATTAATTCAACTAAACGAATGACTACTTTCTTAGGTTGATTATGACGATTGTTCGCCACTGAACCGCCGATAATTGCGCCTAATATGGTGGCGACATCTTTGCCGCTACCACCGCCAAATTGATTACCAATAACACCACCAATCAGCGCACCGCCAAAGGTATGCCAGCCATTGTTTTTATCTTTAATTAGCTCTTCTTGATTAATATTGCGTACCGATATAACTGCGCCAAATAAAACTTTTTCAACGGGCACCGCTTTGTTTCTATCGTAGTCAGCAAAAGCATTGCTTGAAAATAAAAATAAGGTAAGTAATGTCAATATTATTGGTGATATTACGGGCAATAATATTGGCGATACTGTGGGTGACATTTGTGGTGTTATTAGTTTCATTTTATGCCCTACCAGCTAACAAATTCTTTTTCTTTAGTTTTACGAATTTCAGTCTCGTCAGCCCACTCGATTAAACCACTTTTTAAGTCCATTAAACGTAAGGTGAATTTATAATAAACGTCAGACTGGTCTTTATTAGATTTAACAATACTCGCTAAGTTCCCGTATAGCATATACTGTGCGCCAACTTGTTGGCCAAAGGCGACTGCTTTGCTGGTATCTACCAGGCCGCTGCTTTGTTGAAATTCAAGCTGCTCACGTACCGCAGCAACTCGACCCATATCAACAAAGCGGAATTTACCTGAGCGCAATAATTTAGTTGAAATAGAGTCAGTGATTGATTCTGTGTCTATATGCTCGCTGGTTTTATTTTTAATGCTTTCAACAAATAAAATGGGGCGAGTATTGGCTGTTAACGTGCCAACAACCGGTGATAGTAGTAAAGAGTCAGTCATTTGGCCGGCGACTTTTTGTAAATCGGTTGAGCCAAAGCTAATGTTGGTGGTTTCTACTGCGGTGGCGTCGCCATAACGAACTACTGACTTGTTGGTACAGCCGCCTAGTGCAACGAGGGCGATACTTAGGGTGGTTGCTAAAATTATTTTATTCATTATTTTTTCCTTTGTAATTTGTAATTTGTAATTTCAATTAATACTTAAAAAATTTCTCGGGTACTTCACGCACATAAAGACTAAATGTTGATACCTTGGTTGACGGGGCTAAGCCGGCCACTGTGGCTGTTTGCATACCGTGTAACTCAAGTGCTTGCCAAGGACTTTTTCCTGCTTCAATGGCAAAACCATCTTGGTCAAACCATTGAAATTGATATTGCAGTTGCAATGACTTTTTATAACGACTAGTCAGCGTTAAATTAAGCTGTAAAAAATCATTATTGCTGCGTGATTTAATGTCGCTTATATAAAGCTTGGCTGCGAGTTGCTTATTGTCTATCTGCAGGTGCTTGCTATATTGTTGTCCGGGCGCTATTTGGCTGCTACCAATGCCAGAGGTTACCGGTGGTACATTTTTACATGCACTAATGAAAAAGCCTGTAACAATGAGTACTAGCATAACAGGGTATTTATTGTTCATGATAAAACTCCTAAGTTGTACTGTTTACTGGTTATTAATTGCTGGTTATAAATTATTAGTTATAACTCATAAGTTTGGTATTGATTATAAGTGCCGATAGCCGCGAGTTTAACTAACGTGGTTTTATTTGCTCTAACGGATACTTTTACCGGTTGATTTGTGCCATTTATATTGAGCATAAGTTGATGCTCTCCTGCGGGTAGATTTAATTGCAAGATATGAATACTGTCTGGCAGAGTACTCCAACTTCGAGTATCTGCTTTTTCTGTGGCAATGTTATAAATGTTGGCAAAAATATTGCCAAGCTGCCCGTTTTTACGCTCTAGTTGTTGTCTTATTTCTTCTTTAGCGAGTAAGCGCACGACTTGCCTTGTTACTATCAAGGGTAATTGATCTTTTAATTGCTTGGCGGCTAAAGATTGTAAACGGACAATTTCTTCAGACTGATAGCTTTTGCTCTGATAATTTACCCTTAATGGCGAATACGTTTTTAAATTATTCTGGTAGCTAGGTAAAGCAACGCTGTAAAAACGTATATTATCGTGACTAGTGAAAATAGGCAGACTGATGGCTATTTCTTGCTTGGCCGCCACTATGCCGTTTTCAACAATAAAGGTAACTTGCCCTTGGTTTGTATGCTCATTTTTATTCGTGACAGCTGGCGGTAAACTCGCTTTTAATAAGGTAATGTCATCGCTCATATATAAGCTGTTTGCTAAGCGCCATACATCTTGTTGTAAGTAGCTGTTGTCAGGATAAATCTCTAAGGCTTTTTTATAGTCAATATAGGCATCATTGCTTTGACCAGCGGCTTCGTAAAGTAACGCCGACAAATAAAAAGTATAAGCATTTTGAAAGCCATTTTTAATATCGCCAATGGTATTATCCATAGCAGGGTATTGGCGAGAAAAATCAGCCATGTTTACCCCTTGCGCGGCCATTTTTTCTTGATAACGATAAATACTGTTGGCATTGGTTGTTAATGCTCGTTCTTGAACTAAATTAGCACGGCGTACCTCAACCAATGCGCCAGATAAATCTTGCTGGGTGAGGTAATTTAGTGCTTGGTAACTATGTAACATACTTTGCTCATACAAAGGAATATCATAGCGAATAGCGTTGTCATTGCTCACTACCGCGGCAACATTTTCAACGCCTCTGCTTAGTTCTACCTTGGCGGCAAGTTGAGCTTCTTGCACTAATTGATACACTTGGGCAAAGTCTGCTTGGCTTTGTTTATTGTCGTTAGCTAAGTAGGCTAAACGGGCTTTTTCTAACAGGCTTAAATTGTAACTACTGTTATTGCTATTACGGGTTGGAATTAAGCTAAGGGCTTGGTGAAAATTACCTTGTTGTTGTGCTTGTCTCACCTCACGCATTTGCTGATTGTAGTTGTTAAATAAGTCAGTAAATGATGTTGTGCTACAAGCACTTAGCATGGTCATAACCAGTATGAGTAAGCTGTTTTTTGTAAATTTTTTATGCATGCGAGTAGCTTAGCGTTTCCATTAGATATAGCAAGTTAGTTTTTGTATAAAAAATGTAAAGTATTAGTAAGCACTTTATGATGGTAATACCCTTCATTTAGGCTTCAGGTTCATAAATTTAATATGCACTTGTCGCTTGATATATATTCCGTTAACTCGACAGGCTACGCTATACGTATGTAATCTATGTGACAGTGTTAGTTTTTAAAAAGTCATTTTTAAGCCTACATGGTGATTCCCATCGTTTTTGCTTGTTACAATTTAGTTGCGTTTATTGTGAGAATTTATTGTGAGAATTAATTGTGTTCAAATCAGTAACTGAAATGTGCAAAAACTGTCGGGATTTGTCTGAAAGTGTAAGTTGTAAAGATAAGAAAAGTTGCTGAACGCTTGTTCATTTCTTTAGCGATATGTAGAGGAAGGGCAATAATCAAAGTCACTATTCACCACCGAGCCGCTGTGTTCCACAGAGGGCTCTTCGAGCCTACACAGAAGCTTTGTTATGCTCGTGTAGTGCGCAGCAAGGCCTACATGGAGGGTTCATATATGTAGTTCACTTAGGTTCTGCATGGAGCATATAACCTGCCTCGGTGATCTCTGTGGTAAACATTTTTAAGCCGAATAAATACTAATCAAAAACGATTATTTTGTAAATCACTATAGGCTTGTATTATTTCTGCTTTGCTATTCATTACAAAAGGACCGCTGCGAGCTAAGGGTTCGTTCAATGGCATGGCTGAAACAAGTAGAAAGCTTGTCGCTGTGTTGGTGACAACTTTAACGCTAGTGCCCTCTGTTAATATACCTAGCTGATTTTTATCTAATTTTTCAGTGCTATCTCCTATACAAAGATGACCAGAAATCATATAGATAAAAGTGTTGTCTGCTTTTGCTATATTCTGCTCAAAGCTTGCATTGGCAGGTAAGGTAACGTGCAAATACGTTGGTTTTACATAGTTATTAACGACAGCCCCCGTGGCATTGTTGTTGGTACTACCAGATATCACCCTGATTTCACCACCATCGCTGCGTTTTTCAACAGTAATTTTATCTGCTGCAAATTCTTGATAATGAGGTGTGGTCATTTTATGCTTTTTAGGTAAGTTGACCCAAAGTTGAAAGCCCTTTAATAAGCCTGATTCTTGCTCTGGCATTTCAGAATGAATTATACCGCGCCCAGCGGTCATCCATTGCACACCATTGGCTGATATTACTCCTTCATTACCGGCATTGTCTTTATGACGCATACGACCGGCGAGCATATAAGTGACCGTTTCAAAGCCTCGATGTGGATGACTCGGAAAACCACCGCTATAATCTTGTGGTTTATCCGATTGAAAAACATCAAGCAGCAAAAAAGGATCCAGCATAGATAACTCACTGTTGCCTATCAGGCGGGTGAGTTTAACGCCTGCGCCGTCAGAGCTAAGCTGACCTGATGTAACTAAGGCCAGTTTTCTATAGCTATTGGCTTGCGGTGCGCTGTTCGTCATATACCAACCCTTTTGTCAGTAAAAATATTACTGCTTTATGCCTTCAATATGTAAGTCTAATTGCACATGAGTAGAGGCAGGTCCTAAATTCATTTTGATGGCAAAATCAGTTAGCGCAATAGTCGTTGTGCCACTAAAACCGGCACGGTAACCGCCCCAAGGGTCTTTTCCTTCACCAACGGCTTGGGCATCGATGATGATATCTTTGCTAACACCGTGCAGAGTTAATACCCCGGCAACGGCTAATTTGCCGCCTGCTTTTTCAGTCACCGAAGTACTGACGAATTTAGCATTAGCAAAAGCGCTAACGTCAAGAAAATCATTACCTTTTAAATGTTTATCACGCTCAGCATGGTTTGAGTTTATGCTGCTGGTATCAATGTTTACTTCAATTTTTGACGCAGATACATTGGCAGGATCGTAATTAAATTTGCCACCAAATGTGTCAAAACGACCCGTTAACCAGCTATAACCTAAATGCTTAATTTTAAAATTGATTGAGGCGTGTGCGCCTTTGTCATCAATAACATAGTCGGCAGCATTTGCTACCGGCATAAGTAAAGTCGTGGCAAATGCTGATGCTATGGCGAGTTTAGCGATATGTTTTTTCATTGTTCTTGCTCCGTTATTATCTACTATTGTTAGTGTTTTGGCGTTTGCCAATCATTCTGTTTAAGGTGTTATCTTTATCAATAAAGTGATGCTTAAGTGCTGCTAGGGCATGTAACAAGGCTAAAGCGACTAACACATAAGCCAACCATTTATGAATAAGGCCAGCTAAGTCTTCTTGGTTTTCAATAAAAGCGCCAAAGCCGGGTATCACAAATAATTCGAATACCTCAATTCCTCGACCATCAGCGGTTGAAATTAAGTAACCGGCGCTCATAATGATGAATATCATTGCGTAGAGTACAGTGTGAATTAATTTTCCGGCCTTACGTTCAAGTGTGCTATGGCTGGCTAAATGCTCTGGTGTTACTTGTTTATAACGCCAAATAAGCCTAATGAGCATTAAAGCAAAAAGCACGATACCAACACTTTTGTGCAGTTCAGGTGCTGTTTTATACCAAGTATGGTAGTAGGTTAAATCGACCATGTAATAGCCCAAAGCAAACAAAGCAAAAATGCTCAGTGCAGCTAGCCAGTGAAAAAATATACTGATATAGCCGTAATTTGTTTGAGTATTATTCATTACCTTGCCTCATAAAAACGTGTTCATTCAATGTTATTTGTAATCGATGAGGGCTAGTATGACGGATAGTATTTAAATAAATATTGAAGCTTTGTTTAGAAGTTGTTAAGTTTTACTTAACATGTGGTGAGACTCCTATCAGCCTCAATATCACTATCAATAAATAAGGGTTATGTTGATGACGCTTGAACAACTTAAAATGCTGCAACAAGTTGCTGAATTAGGCAGCCTTAAAAGTGCTAGCGAAGTACTTTTTAAAACCCAACCCGCGATTAGTCAGGGCATAAAACAGCTAGAAGCTCAGTTAAATTTGCAGCTCTTTAATCGACAAGGTTACCGCTTGTCACTGACCAGCAATGGCCAACAAATTTATCAACATGCCTTACGCTTGCTCAACGAAGCCGAACAATTGAAACAGCTAGCAACCTTTTTAACCGCAGGTAATGAAGCCAGTATTACCTTAGCCATTGAAGCTTCGTATGACTTAAAAAAAATATTGCCGGTGTTGGAAATGACGCAGAATGAATTTCCGCACACGCAAATCATTTTAAAACAGGAATACATTAATGGCGCATTAGAAGCGGTGATGTCAGAGCAGGCTGATCTTGCGCTAACCGCTATTGACAACTCGGCGTTGGAATCAGGGAAATTTGAAGCCAATAAGCTGTACCAAGGCTATTTGTGTAACGTTGCTGCGCCACGCTTTGTTGAGCGTCATCCTAAGCTACAGTCAGTAGCTGAATTAAAAGATGAATACCAAATAGTAGTGCAAGACTCAGGTCAAAGCAGCCAAGGCATAAATTATAGCGTGCAAACAGGGCAACGATGTTGGTATGCGAATGATTTTAATACCAAAAAAACCTTGATCATGAGTGGTATTGGTTGGGGGCGTTTACCCGATTACATGATTAAAAATGAATTAGAGCAAAATACATTACTCGCTTTGGTCATAGATGACTTTGACACAGAAATAGCCTTGAATTATCAAGCGATAAAACTAAAGTCACGATTATTAGGCCCTGTAGCCACTAAGCTTTGGCAGAATTTAGAGCTGATGCATGTGAGTGAATAAAGTTTAGAGGAGTTAAACATTTTGCCGTTCAATGACATTGATGAATATTGAATTTATAATATAGAATATAAAAAAGACACTAAAAAGTGTCTTTAATGATCAAATTACCTTATTAACTTTCTTCATGGCTAATTGCAGGTGCCATTGTCGAACTAAGCAAAGCAGGCTGTTTTAATTGTCAGCCTGCTTTTATTTACTGTTACTGATTAAAAACGTTTTTTCAACGTTATGCCATAAGTGGCGGGTTCAACACTTACTGCCATTAACTTACCCGGTTGTAAGGGCGCATCAAATACTTTTCCGTATGAATCTTCATCCGTTATATTACGACCCCAAAACACTACGTCCATATCATAATCTTCAAAGGTAACTAACAAGCGAAGGTTAATCTGATAAGTGCTGTCAACCTGAGTTAAAGGGTCACTTTGGGAGCCCTCCATGTCCGAATTATACAAACCTTCGGCCACTAAATAAGCCGTGATTGAGTCGGTAAATTCGAAGTATTGCTTGGCTTGTACCATCAAGCTGTTTTCAGGTGTTTCTGGTACTCTATAGCCAGAGCGGTCGCAGAATTGATCTGTTGCACTAGCTCGGTCAGGATCATCTTGTCCAGTATGGAAGGTATAGGCCGTCCAACAGTTTGCTTCCTCAAATGAATCATATTTGGCATTTAAATATGCATAAGATACATTAAATTCTAAATCGTCTGTTGCAAACCAGGTCATTTCTAATTCACCGCCGTAGGTTTCCATGCTACCAGCATTTTGCAGATTAAAACCAAGACCATTAAACACGGAAGTCTGAAAATCATCAATCGTTGTATAATGTACTGCGGCGTTGATTCGGATGCCTTGTTCGGGCAGATCTTTTTTCAAGCCAAGCTCAAATGACGTTGATGTTTCAGCATCAAATAATGGCTCAACACCTTCTGCAATACGATCGGTATTGGTACCGCCAGATTTATAACCTGTGCCATGTGAAAAATAATATAGGGTAAAGGCATCGGCTTGATAAGCCAATTTTAAACTATAGGTGGGTTGCTCATCGTCCAACTCTGCTTTGATGTCAGAACGTGACGCTGTGATCGCCGTCAGAGGATTTAATCCCCAACCCGCTGTTTGAAATGGCACCAAGGCAGCAAAATTTTCTGCTGACATATCACCGCCGGCAATGTTTCCTAGTGCCATACCAGCAGCCATAGCACCGACCTGTAACTCATTAATATTGTTAAAGTCTGTTGGGAATTCTGTGTCATTTGACATGTTTTCTTGATAAACAGTATTGAGTGATTTTTTTTCTTTTGTTGCACGTAAACCTGCTGTTAGGGTTAATTTGTCAGTAAGTTTGTAATCAAACTGGCCAAATAAGGCATAACTGGTGTGCTCTTGATTAGCAAAGTGGTCGAAGTTTGTTCCGTTTGGTGCTGCTGGAGCCGATTCTGCCACCATTCCAGCTGTCATAGCACTAAGCGTATCAATGCCCTGAGTGAGTTCATTGAATGAACCAGCAAAAATACCTTGTTGTAAATAGGTGTCAAACTGATCAGAGACACCTAATCTATAATCGAGATTAATTTCTTGCTCAAAGTAATAAGCACCAATGATGACATTGAGCTTTTCAGTTTGGTAATTAAGGCGCAACTCTTGAGAAAAAGAGCTTTGGCTGGCATCATTACTATAAAATAACAGATTCGCTTCACCAAAATCGGCATCGTTATAATCATAAGAATCAAAATGTCGACTAGCTGTAACTGAGGTCAAACTAATTTTATCATTTAGCTGCCAGTTTAACTCTGCTGAAATACCCTTATCTTCACTGCTTGATTGAGGTAAAAATGACAGCGCAACGGTATCGTCATGAAAATCTTGGCCAGTAAAACTTGTAACGCCGAACACCTCGGTCATAAATGCGTCGGAGCCGGTTAGGCCTGGAACTTGTTGAGAGCTTTCATTGCTTACAAAGGTAGGAGTGGCACAACATATTTCATCAATTTCGGCATAATCAACGATGATCCTTAAAGATATATCGTCGTGCGGAGTATAAAGCGCCTGTAGCCGACCACCATAACGATTTTTGTCATTGAGCGTTTTTTCACCCAAATTAATATCATCAACAAAACCGTCACGTTGACTACTGAACCCCGTTAGCCGAAATGATAATTGCTCGTCAATTGCTGTAAATGAACTAGCAGCAGACAGGTTAATTAAATTGTAATTACCAATAGTTGACTCAAAAAAAGCATTTGTTTCACCATGAATGGGAGCAACTGAGTTCATCAGTACCGCCCCCGATGGCGTGTTTTTACCAAATAATGTGCCCTGGGGGCCACGTAATACTTCGACTGACTCTATATCAACTAAGTTATTGACCATGGCACTTTGTCTTGCGCGATAAACACCATCAATGTATAAACCAACGGATGATTCTAGGCCAAAGTTTGAACTATCGGTACCCACGCCACGAATTGAAAAGGTGGTGGCAGTGGCATTATTATTTTGTGCAACTTGTAAACCAGGTACGCTGGCTTGTAAATCAAATATATCTTTTATGACTGACTCAGCCAGTTTGTCTCCGGATAAAGCGGTGACGGAAATAGGTACTTTTTGCAAGTTTTGCGTACGCTTTTGCGCTCTTACTTCAATGACTTCTAACTGAGCTGTTTTATCTTCAGCAGTCGCCATTGATGGAATTTGGCTTGCTAAAATACAAGTTAAATATGCAGCTAGTTTGTTAACTTTGAATTTTTCTAATTGAAAATTTTTCATTTTTCCCTCTCAACATTATTCACATTTTATAATTGATATGATTTTTAGTTATTGATCTTTTAACCTTCTCGCTAACGCCAATGTGAAAACAATAAGTTATCCAAATCGACTAAATTTACTTTGTAACGCAAAAAGTAAACTATGCATAAATGGGCAGTTATCGTTGTGTTTACACTTTGGTACATAAATGCACTCAAGTGCATTTGTTGTATGAGTGTAATAACAGTTGTAAATAAAAGTCAAGCATTTATTTACAACAATGAATAATAATTGATTCAGTGTTCGTTGGGGTGAGGTGATTTAAATGGTAGTAGAAAATAGCAAGGAGCCGAGGGCTGGCTCCGAACTAGAACTCGGGGAAACTATAACGATAATGATTCTTCAACGACTACTTCAGCTTCTGTTCTCTCAACTCCCAACATCATCAGAAACATTTTAGTTAAACCCTTTATTTCCATCGGAATATCCGCTGAGTTTTTACCTGTTTCGCTGATCAATAGCGCTAACATTCCCATTAAAATATCTTCTAATAATTTACCCGTGATTGGAGGAAAAAAGCGAGATTTTTCAATGCCAATCTTCACATCGTTGGCGATAAAAGATCCTATGGATAATTGCAGAGCATGGCGCAATAATTTTGGTCGTTCTAAAAATCGTTGCGTAATTTCACTAACGATAATCTTCCCTAGAACATGTTGCATTGAAATAGCAACAACTTTAGCGGGGTCTTGATCTGGCACAGGTTGAATAGCGGCTTCTATGGCAATTTTTTGATAAACCCCTGCCAATGCTACGACCAAACATTCGTCTTTCCCGGCAAAGTGATAATAAAAAGTACGCCGCCCTAGGTTGGCATGCTCAGTGATGTCTGTCATGGACGTATTGTCGATGCCCTTTTCAATGATCAATATTAACGCCGAGTTTAATAGCTTGCCTCTGGTCTCCATCCGGCGTTGCTCCTTTCTATTCGGTTTTTCTTTAATCGAGGCAATTTTGTCATTCATAAAAATATTCTTAAATTTCGTTAGTTAATAAGCCATTATGCCACGTTAAAAAATAAATGCATTTATATACTTGACATTATTTATGCACTTGATGTTAAATGTGCACTCAAGTGTAATTTCTTTCGATTGATGTGGAATAAGGAAAGGTTATGTCCAGTGTGCTCCATGACAGCAATGATCTGTTGAGTATTAATAATACCGAGTCATTGATTCTGTACGGTTCGGCCATCTCGCCATGCGTGCGCCGTTGTCGGATCACACTATTAGAAAAAGGTATTCAATTTGATGAGGTCGAGATTGACTTAGCTAGCATGGAGCAGCGTGCTCCCGAATACCTTCAGTTAAATCCAAATGGTTTTGTGCCAACCTTGGCGCATGGTGAGTTTGTGGTTTATGAGTCTAGTGTCATAAATGAATATTTAGAACATCAATTTCCTGAACAACCTCTGGTTGCAAGTGATCCGGCGTTAATCGCTGAAACCCAAATGTGGATTGCAGCAGAGGGAGCCATGGCAAAACTGTTTCGCACGGTTATGTATCAACGAGCGCAAGGACCTTTACAGCATGTCAGCCGAAGTCATGAAGAAGCACAACAAATTTCACGTTTATATACAGATGATCCCTTTGATCTGGCTTGGGAAAGTAAGGTGTGGCACTTAAATGTTTTAACCTCTGAACAAGAGCAAAGGCAAGTTAATAAACTGTTGGCTTGGTTGGATATTGTTGAAAAAGCTTTGCTGGGAAAAAAATATTTGGTGGGCGAGCAGTTCAGTCAGGCTGACATTAGCATGTACCCTCGTATAACTATGTATGACTTTTTAGGACTAAACATAGACCAAACTCGTTACCCTAATGTATTGAGGTGGATGGAAAATTTAGCTAAACGGCCAAGCTTTGCAGCATCATTAAGTGATAAAGCAAGAGCATTAGCCAAGTTGGCTACAGGGCCTGTTCTGCCATATTTGCGTAAAGCGTTGCGGCAACCTAGTGAACAACGTTCTATTTTAACCAAATTAAAACTTAAGTTATTAGGCAAGGTGATCCGTAAAAAGCAAGGCGTAAAACAACTGTTGAATCATCAACAGTCGCTACGTCAATTACCCTTGCCCAGAGCCTCGCAACAGGAGGTTGTGCGCCAAAGCTTGAAAAAAACAATATCGACAATATCGACAATGTCCAATGACGATGTCATTTTATTTGGTCATCCTTTATCACCGCACAGTGAACGAATTGTGCATTTGTTGAAATTGTTAAAAGTTAATTATCAGTTTAAACAAATTGATTTAGTTAAAAATGAGCATCAAACCGTCGAGTTTTCGGCCATAAATCCACTTTGTGAACTGCCAGCCTTAAGTCATGGTGTAAATGATTTTTTTGATTCGAACGCGATTGCACAATACCTATTGGCACTATTTGATCAAGACTTTAATTATCTGGCCACCGATAGCCAATCTCAAGCGCAGCAACAAATGTGGTTAGCATTAGAGTCGGGCAGCCACAAGGAGTTTAAACCCTTGTGGGAAAAATATTCGCTTAATCGAGTTAACACGCAGGCTCATATTATTGATGAACAACAGTCGTTGCAAAGGATCAAAGCAAAGCTTGAAAAGTTGGAGTTGGTCTTGAAAAAAACACCATATCTGTGTGGTGAACAATTAAGTTTTGCAGATATTGCTTGGTTCAGCCGCTTTAACGTTCTAAATCATGTTCCGCAGTTTGACTTTAACTCCTGCCCAGCTATTGCTAAGTGGTTTGAATTAATGGCAAAAAAACTGGCATAAGTTAAACGATAACCAGATACCACCACAAGAATAATGACAAGAGAGTAAATAATGATAAATCAATTAGTTTACCCCGGCAGTGAAGAGTTGGAATTGAGCTCGGAAACACCACCAGGCTCTATACCACTAAATCGACCTGAAGCGATAATCAAAGCCGATGCCTTAAGATATTTTCTGTGGGATGTGGCCGACTTAGATAAACAACAGGCATTTTTATCTGACTTTGGCATGTTGACCGCGGAAAAAACAGATCAGCAACTGCTAATGCGTGGGTATGGAGAAGACAGTTATATCTATTGCGCCCAAAAAGCTAAAAAAACCGCTTTTATCGGCATTGGTTTTTCCGTTAATAGTAGGATCGAACTTGAAATTTTGGCCAAGGCTACTAATCAAGCCATTAAGCCTTTAAATCGTGTCGGTGGTGGTGAGGTTGTAACGTTAACCGACCCTCTGGGCTTAAGCGTCGAAGTGAGTTTTGGTATCGAAACAGCTGAGCCGGTAGCAACAAGGCATGAGATATTGCCAGCCAATACGCCCAATAAAAAAGTGCGCGTTAATGCGGGGCAACGACCTGAACTAACACCATCTCCGGTGATCAATGCGGGTCATTGTGTACTAGGGGCTAATAATTTTGAAAAAAGTGCTCAGTGGTATATGAAACATCTGGGGCTTATTCCTACCGATATGATGTGTTTGGATGATGCATCTCACGCGATTGGTTTTTTTCGATTAGATCGAGGTGAGCAACCTGCGGATCATCACAGCTTGGTTTTCACCAAAGGTTTGGGCAATGGCTATCAACACAGTGCTTTTGAATTGGTTGATTTGGACTCCCTTGCACAAGGTCAGCAGTATTTAAAAGCCAAAAAACGTAAACACGTTTGGGGGCTAGGTCGTCATATTTTAGGAAGCCAAATATTTGATTATTGGGACGATCCATGGGGATTTGAATACGAGCATTACGCTGATGGTGACGTATATACCGCCGATCATCTCACCGAGTACCATTTATTGGATGTTGGCAATATATACGCTTGGGGTCACGATTTGCCGATGTCTTATGCTAGGCCAAGTTTTGCTCAAATAAAAGACACTATAGTCGATTTATTTAAAGGTGAAATTCAATTTAGTTGGTTAAAACAGGCTGGCAAAGGCTTATCTCGTCGGCCAAGGCCTTGGATCTAAATCAGTCTCTTCGTTCGCAAAAAAGTCAGGTAAAAGTTTAAAAATAGAGAGTAAATAGCATGGGAATTTCGTTAGTAAAATATACAACAGTAGCAGAGTTAGAGCCCAAATGGGGAGTATTAAGTGAGCAAGCGATACAGCCACTGAATATACAACAGAACCACCATCGTGATGTGATGGCCATTTATTATCATCAGCGTGCAAAGTTTGATGCCGCCATTGGTGAGAACAGCATAGATAGCAGTGAAGTGATGTTTCATTCACCATTAAACAAACAAATTCAACTGTTTGCTCAGGGCTTAAATTACGCTAGTCACCGAGACGAAAGTGGTTCTAGTAATAAACCACAAGACGCTCAGAATTTATTTTTTTATAAATCCCCTTCTAGTATTTGTGGCCCAAACGATGACATTCTCCGCCCAAGAGGCTGTGAACTTTTAGATTATGAAGTTGAACTGGGCTTAGTGCTAAAAAAAGATTTGCTTGGTGAAACACAGATCACCAAACAAAACCTAGGCCAATACATTGGCGGTCTGATTTTGTGTAATGACGTAAGTGCTCGTGATGAACAATTTGGCGCCAGCATTTTACAATGGTTTAAAGGCAAAAGCTTTCGCACCTTTTGTCCTGTCGGACCGGTGCTATATCTTATTGACGAACAAGATATAGCACAAATTTACAATTTAGATCTGCAACTTAAATTAAATGGTGAAGTAAAGCAGCAAGCCAATACTAAAGAGTTGATTCATTCTCCAGAAAAATCATTAACGGATATTTCTGAATTTGCTGATCTAAGCGCCGGAGATTGTGTTTTAACGGGCACTCCTGGTGGGGTACTGGTGGCACACAGCTTAAAAATAGCCTTGTCGGTGTTGTTTAACTTTACCAATGATAAAAAACGTCGAGCCAAGTTTACCGCCGCACAAAAAGCCGCGACCACCTTTTTACAGCCAGGTGACAAGCTGCAACTTTGTCTTAAATCTCCCGATGGCAAGATAAACCTTGGCACACAGAGCAATGTTATCAAAGACGCATAATATCAATTGAGAGGCAGAGTATTTTGAATATTAATAATTATTATGATGTTGTCATCGTCGGTGCTGGCCCTTGTGGGGTAACGTCGGCAAATCTTTTGGGGAAATACGGCCTAAGCGTTTTGGTGATCGAAAAAGAGGCCGATATTTTGCCTATTCCTAGAGCAATAGGTATTTGTGAGGAAGGCTCTAGAGTCATTCAGGCGACAGGGGTGTTAGAGCAATTAACCGATAGTTTTCATCCAATAGACAAGGTTCACTTTGTTAACAAGCAACAAGAATCGGCTTGTCATCTTAATCTCGAAAAAAATCGTAATGGTTACCCTGAACTCAGCACTTTTTTTCAACCTCAGTTAGAAGAGAAAGTAAGAGAGGGATTACAACGTTTCTCCAAAGTAGACATGATCAGCTGTGCTGAACTCATTGACTTTAGTGACTCGGGGCATCAGGTGGTGATTACGTTACGCCATGACAACAAGTTAATTCAAACACGCTGTCGTTATTTATTAGGCTGTGATGGTGCTAGAAGTGATATTCGTAAAAGATTAGACATAGATTTTACCGGCTCAACTTATCCTGAAGACTGGATGATTTTAGATGTAAAAAATAATCCCGTGCCAAGCAATGATGTGGTATTTAGTATCGATCCCGACAGGCCATCTGTTAGTTTACCGGGCCCTGATGGTATTCGTCGATGGGAGTTTCTCGTTAAAAAAGATGAAAATATTGACGAATTATTTTCCAAACAGAACCTTAAAAAACTACTTGAAAATTGGGGCGATATTGACGATATGGAATTGCATCGTCAGGCTATTTATACTTTTCATGCCCGAATCGCAAAACAATTCAGACGCGGCAATGTTTTTTTACTCGGTGATGCCGCCCATATTACCCCTCCTTTTGCCGGGCAGGGCATGATGGCTGGATTGCGTGATGCCCATAATCTATGTTGGAAAATAGCCGCGGTAGTGCAGGGGCAAGTTAGTCAGAAGATTTTAGACAGCTATGAAATTGAGCGCCATCCTCAATGTAAGCAGATCATTGATATTGCTCAGCGTATGGGCAATATGATCTTGCCACAAAGTAAATTGGTTGCTGGTTTTCGAGATACCGTGATTAAGCTAACAGCATACTTAGGCATACACTCAGCCGATAAAGGTCTGCCATTTTCTAAAGTAGCCAATAATATTAATGGTTCGATGATTGGTAATTTCCTTATCTCAAAATTCAAGAAGGTTGGCTTTGAATTCCCGCAGTTTTTGATCAAAAACCAGCAAGGTGAAAAAAAACTGTTTGATGATGCCACCAAAGGCAATTTTTTAGTTTTATCTTGGGGTACTAATCTAAAGAACATACTCGACAATAAAACCATTAATCGTTGGCGAAAAGTAGGCGGCAGTCTGGCAAGTTTTAACCTGGATAGCGTGTCAGGACAAGAACAAGATGATTTAAGTTTGACCGATGAAAATAATCATTACCGTGATTTTTTCTTTAAAGGCAAAAGAGTGGTAGTGATACGACCAGATAAAATGGTAGTTATCAACTGTAAGAGGTCACAATTAAACCAGCGATTAAATCAATATTTGGATCAGATAAGTTTAGCCTGATAAACAAATGGAGCAGTTAAAATGAAGACCTTAAACAACACAGTGAAATTTGTTAAACGCGCAGCAGGCAGGCCTACACCTGATGTATTTGAGTTGAACTCAGAAGCTTTGCCAGAATTGAAGCAAGATCAATTTTTACTTCGTAACAACTACTTGTCTATGGATCCGGCCTTAGTTGGACGGATGCGAGATGAAAACAACTATGCAGAGCAAGTCAATATTGGCGATACCATGCATGCTTATGGCATAGGCCAAGTGATTAAATCAAATAATAACAACGTTAAAGTAGGTGAGCTGAGATTTGGTCGGGTCGACATGCAAGAATTTACCATTGCCGATAATCATCAAAACTTTAAAGCTATTAATCTTGGTTTGGCTCAAGCCAGTTGGTATTTAAGTGCTGTTGGTATAACGGGAGCAACGGCTTATTTTGCCTTGTTAGACATCGGCCAGCCGAAAAAAGGAGAAACCGTATTGATCTCCAGTGGTGCTAGCTCAGTAGGTCGAGTGGCGGCACAAATTGCCAAAATTATAGGCTGTAAAGTGGTGGGCATAGTCAGCACGGAGAAAAAAGCCCAAGAATTAATGCGCTCTGTTGATTACGACCATGTGGTGACGTATCGAGGTAAAACCACTGAGCAATTATCAAATGAGTTATCCGTTGCCTGTCCTACAGGCGTGGATGTGTATTTTGACAATACTAGCGGCGATATATCAGAAGCCGTAATGGAATATTATAACGACTATGCTCGGATTGTTGTGGTGGGTCGGGTGGCTATTAGCCACTTAGCCGATACTCGGCAAGATGTGGGACGCCGAGATAATAACTTACTGTTAACTAAACGTATTAAAAAACAGGGCTTTGTTATTTTGGATTACCAAGACCGAATGAAAGGCGCTTTTATTATTCTGGCCGACTGGATCAAGCAAGGAAAAATAACCATAAAAGAAGACATAGTTAATGGTTTAGAGAATGCCCCGGATGCCTTTTTTAGAATGCTCAATGGCACCAGTCAAGGCAAACAATTGGTGAAATTAGCAGAGATAGATGATGCTTTAGATCCCACCCCTAGAGCTATCGGTCGCATGATGTTAGCCAATTGGTTTCCAACCCAAAAGTTGGCTAAAAAGCTCACGGGTGGCATCTAATACTTAAATTTATGATTATTTAATTTCAATTCCTTATGAAAAATAAAAGATAGAAAGAGAGAAACAAAATGGTTGTTTTAATTACAGGTGCGTCAGGTGGCCTAGGTAAAGTATTAGGAAAATTGTTGGTTAATGAAGGGCTAACGGTATATGGCACGATGCGAAGTGCTCAAGGCAAGGATAAAGATTATGCCTTTCCTATTATTTCCATGGAAGCGACTGACGATAACTCGGTGCAACTATGTATTGATCAGATCGTAGAGAAAGAAGGTAGTATCGACGTAGTAGTTAACTGCGTAAACCAAATGTTTATTGGCTCTGTAGAAGAAACTTCGGTAACAGAAGTTGAAAATTTATATAGCACAAATGTATTTGGGGCATTAAGAATTTGCAAAGCCGTACTACCCGTGATGAGAAAACAAGGTCATGGTTGCATTATCAATATGAGTTCATTAGGAGGATTGTTAGCCGTGCCTTATATGAGTACCTATACGTCGGCTAAGTTTGCATTAGAAACGATTAGTGAAGCCCTTTATCGTGAAGTAAAAGATGATAATATTTCAGTGACTATTATGCAACCTGTGGCGATGAAAATGGACAGAGCCGCAAGTGGTAGCCATTTACGGTTGGTCGATAAAGTTAGAAAAGGCTCATTCAGCCATAAAATGTTAGCGGGAATGGCAAAAGATACTGCTGCAAGTAGGTTAACGCCAGAGATGGTAGCAGATAAAATTTATCAAGTTATTCAGGCTAAGAACAAACCGTTAAGAGTTCCTATGGACAAAGCAAAAGCGGTGACCATTTTAAAACGTTTTGCGCCACTTTGGTTGATTGATAGCTTAATTAAAAAATTACTGAACGATATGGCCAAATAAAATTTAAATTTACTCCACTCGATCCTATAGCGAACATTTATTAGATCTTGTCGCCTCAATATAATGGAACATTTTTATGAATACTATTGAACATCAAGTTGTACGTTGTTATGCCGATACCAAAGCGTTAGAAACGATCCCGTTGGAGCAGCGTGATATACCATCAAGTACTTATGAAGCGTTAAAACGAGGAGAAGCCATTAATCCTGATGCGCCAGCATTATCTTTTTTTGTGGCGCCAGCGCTTTATCAGCAGCCGCATGTCTGGAGTTATCGCCAGTTGTTGGAAAAGATAACTCAAACAGCCAATATGCTAAGGCGTTTAGGCGTTGGTCGTGATGATGTGGTGGCATTTATCCTGCCAAACTTACCAGAAACCCATTATGTTATCTGGGGAGCTGAAACGGCAGGTATTACCTTTGCCATCAATCCAATGTTGGCAAGCGAACAAATTAGCCATCTGTTGAATGCGGCCAAGACCAAATGGTTAGTCACATTAGAGCCAAGCCAAGACTCTGACATTTGGCAAAAAGTGGCACAAGCTTGCGTTGATACACCAAATTTACAAGGAATATTAACGGTTGGCTTAAATCATTACCTCCCCGGTGGTGTGATCAACACTAAAGGGGTGATAAATGACGATGTCAGGAATTCACCACTCAATAGCAAATTTACCATTTTAGATTTACAAACAGAAATCGCTAAAGAAAATCAACAAAGCTTAGACTTTGAGTTGCCAAAAGCAGACGACATTTCATCTTATTTTTGTACGGGTGGCACGACAGGATTACCTAAAATAGCAATGCGTAGCCATTTTTCGGAAATATATGATGCATGGGCGTTACAACTTATTAATGGCTTTTTATTTGGTAGTGGCTTTACCATGTTTTGTGGCTTGCCATTATTCCATGTTAACGCTCAGTTATTAACTGGCTTAGTGCCTTGGTCGTATGGCGGCCATGTGGTTTTAGGTACGCCGGCAGGTTATCGAACTGATGGCTTAATTGGGCAGTTTTGGCAATTAGTTGAGCACTACAATATAAATGGATTTTCAGGTGTGCCGACTGTTTATGCAGGATTAATGCAAGCTCCACTAGTAAATAATAATATTTCCAGTATTAAGTTTGCGTTGTGTGGAGCGGCACCTATGCCAAAAGAATTGTTTAAAGCTTTTCAACAAAAATTTGGTATTCAAATCGTAGAAGGGTATGGCATGACAGAAGGAGCTTGCGCCTCTAGTGTTAACCCAACAACGAGTAATCCAAGAATAGGCTCTATTGGCTTACGTTTACCTTACCAAAAAATGCGCTGTGTCATACTTAACGATGATAATGAATTTGAGCGCTTTGCCAACATAAACGAAATTGGCGTTATTGCCATTAACGGCCCTAATGTTTTTACTGGCTATAAAGAGGCTAGCCACAACCATGGTATTTGGATAGCAATAAATGGTGAGCAATGGTTTAACAGTGGTGACTTAGGACGCCAAGATGAGGATGGATATTTTTGGTTAACGGGCAGAGAAAAAGAGCTGATCATCAGAAGTGGTCACAACATAGATCCAAAATTAATCGAAGAGCCGATGCACAAACATCAAGCGATAGCATTAGCCGCCGCCGTCGCAAAACCTGACCTTATAGCCGGTGAATTACCGGTGTTATATGTTGAGCTAGTGCCAGAGCAAAATGTATCGGTTGAAGAGCTACTCAATTATGCCAAGCAAAACATAAGTGAACGAGCCGCTGTGCCTAAAGAAATAAAAATATTGGCAAAAATGCCCATTACTCCAGTAGGAAAAATTTTCAAACCGGCGCTAAGCATGATGGAAATAGAAGCGGTGATAAAAGAAGAAGCTAAAAAACTAGCGGTTAACTTACAAGCAGTAGACGTTATTCAACATAGTCAATTAGGTTTGTTGGCAAGAATATCAGCGCAAGAAAGTACAGCTATTTTAGCTGAAGTCTTAGGGCGTTATACCTTTAAATGTGAAATCGTTTAGTCTTATTAGGGGTTAATATTTTGCAGCATACTCCTGTAGTGTCTGCTATTTATCAAGATGTCTCGGGACAAAATATCAGTGCCATGGCCGAGACGTTAGTTAGCTTTTGGCTATTTAATTACATCTTTGTAATTAAATAGCCTCAGCTAATAAAATATAGCCAGCTCCGCGAACTGTTTTAATTTTCTGGCCATCAACAAACATAGATATTTTTTTCCTTATATTGCTGATATGCATATCAATACTGCGATCATTGTAAGGTACGGCTCTTCCATGAACATATTCTCCTATGCTGTCTTTGCTGACCACTTTACCTGCATTTAAAATTAAAAAGTGTAGTACTCCAAATTCATAGCCAGTTAATTTTAATAGCTTATCCTGACAATGAACTTCTCTGGTCGACAAACACAAAGAAATATCATTAATATTAAAAACTTTATTGACTTGCAAGCGATCTAACACCTGTGTTCGGCGGGTGATAGCGTTTATTCTAGCCAATAATTCTCTATTGTTGACTGGCTTAGTTAAATAATCATCAGCGCCTATTTCTAAAGCATAAACTTTATCAAAAATATCATCACGGGATGACAATATCATCGCTGGCGTTTTATTATTGGCACGCAAATTTTTCAGTAGTTCAAAGCCATTTAAATTAGGTATAACTATATCGAGTAATATCAATTGATACTCTATTCTATTCACCTCTTGCAAAGCTCTTACACCGTCACTGCAAATGGTGACTTCAAATCCTTCGTTTGTTAGCAAGGCTTCGATAGGTTGAATAAATTCTCTATCACTATCAACAAGTAATATTTTTTTATTGCTCAGCGAGTTAAATTTAAAAGCTGTATATGTTGATTGTTTATCAGGTATATAGGGAGTTAAACTATTCATTAAAGTTGTTTCTTAGTTTTTGTTATTTGACTTATGAAACTGGGACTCATTTTTCATGCATCGTGGTAATCATCTGCCTCAGTAGGTGGCAATTTATTGCCGCCTGCGGAACTACTTTTTCTTTTCATTAGTAGATCATCAACTTGTATCTTATCCTAATGATTTAGAGT
>Ga0209826_1000373_pt1 | contig 32816 bp, 33 predicted proteins | sample GOMGulsemesocosm_5_FD_184637 | JGI IMG/M metagenome (GOLD analysis project Ga0209826, IMG submission 184637) | Methane-oxidizing microbial communities from mesocosms in the Gulf of Mexico - GOM15C Gulf of Mexico (SPAdes) (version 2) | ecosystem: Environmental > Aquatic > Marine > Cold seeps... | reverse complement strand
AACAACGCTTTTCAACAAATAAACTCTAAACTAGAATCAACCTGTCGAGCCGGCTATTCTACAACAAGTTCAAAACTTATTGCAAGCAGTTTATTTAAAATCACTCTCAAATAAACCTAAACCAAACCACTCATCTCCGCCCTTTAAAACCGCCTTTAACAACCGTCTCGCCGTTTGGAGATGCGCATTATAGGCACTTCAGCCTTAAGGTCAACGCCTTTTTTATATTCTTTTACTACAAAACCCTAAGCTATTGTTATCCTTGCAAACTTTCTTTTACACCCTGATAACAAACCCAGCCCCAAGTGGCGACAGGCTACTATTGCACGCCCCGCTCTAGCTCACCTTGCTTATCTAATACGCGCTTTACAATCTTCCCTGCCGCATTTTTCGGCAAGCTTTCCATAAAAACAACCTTACGCGGCACTTCATAACTAGCCAAACTCTGCCTACACCAACCACGAACATCGGCAGAATCCAATTGATACCCCTCATTGATAACTACAAATGCTACCGGGATCTCACCATGAAGCTCATCTATCCGCCCAATAACAGCTGCTTCAAGTACACCGTCTAATTTATATAGCACCTCTTCAATAATTCTAGGGTAGACATTCATCCCATTAACGATAACCATGTCTTTTTTTCTATCGAGAATACTAAAGTACCCATCCTCATCCTCATTACCTAAGTCCCCCGTCAGAAACCAGTCATTATAAAAAGACTCGCTCGTTGCTTCTGGCATCTCCCAATAACCCCTCATGACATTTGCGCCTCGCACAGCTATCTCGCCTATATCACCCAATGGCAACACCTTGCCTTGCTCATCAAGTATCCTCATCTCCACTCCAGGAACTGGCAAACCCACGGTACCTATTTTTCTAACTCCACCAATCGGGTTAACACATGTAACAGGCGAGCACTCTGTTGGGCCATCCCCTTCATATATGGCCACATTGAATTTCGCTTCAAATCTATTCAACACATCCACAGGCATCGATGCCCCACCGGAAATACACATACGTAACGATTTAAAACGTTCTATTTTTTCGTGCTTAGTATTTAACAGCACATTAAACATACTCGGCACACCTAGAAACACCGTAGATTGTGATTGCTCTATTGATTTAGAAAGCTTATCCGAGTCAAACTTTGCTAACGGCACAAAGCAGCAACCGCTTGTTAATGGTGTCAACATTCCAACCGTTGCCGCAAAAGCATGAAACATCGGTAATACCAAAGTCACAACTTCTTTACCTTGTCGCCATTTCATGGCTTTTAATACACTCTCTGTATTTGAAACCAAGTTACGATGAGTTAACATTGCGCCTTTTGGCTGCCCCGTCGTCCCAGAGGTATATAAAATAGCAGCCAAGTCTACCCCTGCATCTATTTTCACCGGCGGAACAAGCCCGTCATTATCAAGTAACTTATCCCAAGCAGTAGCTCCATCGATATCTTCTGGAATTCTTATTGTTACGTTAGGCACCACACCCATTTTATTTAACTCACCAACCGTTAAATCATACTGATGATGGTAGATGATTGCCTTAACACCCGAATTTCTCAGCACATAGGCTATTTCAGCCGGCTTTTGCAGCAAATTAATCGGCACAACAACACCGCCTGCCTTTAACACCCCCATGTAACTTATGGCAAACTCAACGCTATTAACACAATACAGCGCAACCCTATCACCCTTGCTAACCGACTCCCTTATTAAACCAACAGCAAGCCGATCTGATACCAACTTCATTTCTGCAAAATTATAATGCCTGCCTTCATCAATAACAGCACTATGTTCTGGCCACTCGTCGGCCGTACGGTTAAAAGCCGCAACTAGGGAATCGTTATTCATTTATCAAGCCTCTTAATGTTTTAAACAGCCTATCAAGCTGCTGAAATTCTAACTGTTTAAGCCGGTTATTTATAAAATATATTCCTCGCCCCTCTTCCATCACCCCCTTACTTTCATTTTTTTGAAGAAGAGTGTTCCAGAGCCTATCTAAGTAAAAAGCTCGCGACGTTCTATATAAGTGATGAACCATCACTCGGACTTGATAAACTCTTAACTCATGGGTTTCCTGAAGAGATACCTCTTCAATGACTGGCATATTAGGAAAGTCCTTCACCAAGGCTCTCGCAAACAACCCACTCGAATTCAACTCAATCACTTGACCTTCAGAGGATCTTACTGTCACAGACTCGAAACCACAGCTGGGTGACCTTGTCGTTAAAACAAATCCATCTAGAGTTTTTAATGTAGGGAGTTTTTGCCGAATGAATACATTCAGCTTTTCGGTTACATCAATAGCACGATTATCTCGACCTACTGCTCTAACCTCACGATCAAACTTAATTAATTCAACGGGTGGTCGAGGCACACTACACCCCGCTTCCACTTCAGGGCAAACAGAAACAAGGCTAAATTGCGAAGCCAGTTCTTTATGGCATACATCTGAATACTTGGTAGCACCATCATAACGAACACGCTCACCCATTAAACAGCGGCTAACGCCTAGTTTTATAAGCTTCTGTGAGTTCATACCATCGCTCCATAATTAACCGAGTAAGCCAAGCCACACAGCCATAGAAATAACTCATGAAGGCAAAAGTCATGGGATCAGCGTATACACTTGCTATATAAAAATAGACAGAGAGATACCTGTACAGCCTTAAGCTATAAATTCATGACAATTAATAAGTAGCCATGCTACGAAACAGTTACTTAAAAAAATCATTTAGAAAATATTTAGCAATATATCTAAAAGCCTAATCAACGCAAACTAAGAACAAAGCGTCTTCTTTATTTTACTATCCGTAGCGCAGGCTTTTTAACTTTAGGTTTTGAACTCGGTGCAGGGGAATCAGGGTCGGTATCAGGAGGGAGGTCACTACCAAACTGCTCATCAAACATCATTCCCTTACCGTTTTCCTTAGCGTACGCAGCCAATACAGCATTAATGGGTACATATATATTTTCTGAGCGCCCTGCAAAGCGTGCCGAAAATGAAATAGCATCATTATCAATATACCAATTTTGAATCGCATCTGGATGAGCATTCAGTACGATTTTATCATCGGATATATATGTTAACGGAACCTCAACCCCTTCGTAGATAGCATCAACTAAGAGGTAAGGCGTTAGACCGTTATCAACAATCCATTCATATAAAGCTCTAACCAAATATGGCTTTAATGGAGTCATTTAACTATTTATACCTAAGACGCCATTAGCTCATGACTTTCCATCATGTCGCGCTCTTCATTACTCAAGCTTTCTTTAAACGTTTCCCGCGACGTAACCAGCGCAATGTAGTCTTTTATCGCTTGAGCTTCTTTAGGAAACTCAATGCCATGCAAGGGTAAACGCCAAAGTAACGGCGCAAGAACACCATCAACCAGTGAGAACTCATCGCTTAGGAAATATTTATTGGCCTCGAATAAAGGTAAAGCCGCAATTAAATTTTCACGTAGAAGCTTTTTAGCTTTCGCAGCTTTTTTCTCGCCTGCGTTAATAACATCATCAAGTAACGTATACCAGTCCTTATCAATTCGATGAATCAATAATCGCGAACGCGCTCTTGATACTGGATCAATCGGGTACAAAGGAGGGTGCGGGAATCGCTCATCCAAATATTCCATGATGATTCTAGAATCAAACAATGCTAAATCACGATCAATTAAAATAGGCAACGTACCGTATGGGTTTAACTCTTGAAGGTCTTCAGGAAACTCCTTACCATCGATAAACTCAACATCAGCTGATGCGCTTTTTTCACACAAGATAAAACGCGCTCGATGACTATAGTGACATACAGGGTCAGAAAAAAGGGTCATGATTGACTTTCTATTTAGTACATTTAACATTATTAATTCCACTCTATTTAAAACAAAAAAGAGCTTCGTCGCTAAACAAAGCTCTTCAACTTAAGGTCTAATTAATTCTAATGAATATCCTTCCAGTATTCCTTTTTAAGGAAGTAAAAGATAATAATCATTAAAAAGATAAACGCTAGAACCTTACCACCCAAGCGATCACGCTCAAGCTTTGCAGGCTCACCCATGTAAGTCATAAAATTAACCAAATCATGCATAGCTTGGTCATATTCATCTGCAGTCATTTGCCCCGCTTGTACAACTTCAACCCCAGAAAGAACACTATGAAGATTACCCGTTGAGTCTTCCTCATCTTTATACGTTGCTCGCTGTAAGCCCTGTAAATCTGCTAATACATGAGGCATACCCACGTCAGGAAACACTAAGTTATTCACCCCAAATGGACGAGACTCATCAAGATAAAAGCTCTTTAAATACGTGTACAGCCAATCCGACCCTCGCGATCTAGCAATAAGAGACAAGTCAGGTGGGTTAACGCCAAACCAGTTTGCCGCATCCTCAGGGCGCATTGATATCGTCATACCATCCATTATCTTATCACCGACAAACATTAAGTTTTGTTCAACCAGCTCATGTGGAATAGCTAAATCATCAGCCATTCTAGAATAACGAAGCTGTTTAGCCGAATGACAGCTTAAACAATAGTTCATAAAATACTTAGCTCCCCTTTGTAGAGACGCCTTATCATTTAGATCAACCTTCGCTGTTTCCAAATGAATAGAGCCACTCGACGCAAGCGCTTGCATAGAAAATAGAACACTTAAAATTACAATAATTTTTTTCATTTCTCGTCCACCCTCTCTGGAACATACTCATCTTGACCAATATTAGAATAAAACGGCATTAGTAAGAAAAACGCGAAATAAACAACTGAAAAGAACCTTGAGAAAAATGTTCCTACCGGTGTTACAGGCTGCATACCAAAGTAGCCTAAACCAATAAAGCTTATAACAAACGCAACAATCGCCGCTTTGAAAACAGGCCCTCTGTATCGTATTGATTTATTTACACCTCTATCCAACCAAGGCAATAAGAATAAAACAACAATTGCAGCGCCCATTGCCACGACCCCAAGAAACTTATCTGGAACTGCACGCAATACTGCATAAAAAGGCGTGAAATACCATACAGGTGCGATATGGTCTGGTGTCTTCAAGGGGTTTGCCGGTACAAAGTTAGCGTGTTCTAAAAAGTAGCCGCCCATTTCAGGCATGTAAAAGATAATTAGCGCAAAGATAAAAAGGAAAACAGCAACACCAACTAAATCCTTAACAGAGTAATAAGGGTGGAATGGAATACCATCTAAAGGAACCCCTTTCTCATCTTTATGCTTCTTAATTTCAATCCCTTCAGGGTTATTAGACCCAACGGCATGTAAAGCAACAATATGCATAAACACCAAAATGACAAGAACCAGCGGTATTGCTATCACGTGAAAAGCAAAAAATCGATTCAATGTCGCATCAGAAATAACGTAATCGCCACGTAGCCATAAAGCCAAGTCTTCACCAACGTAAGGAATCGCTCCAAACAGTGACACAATAACCTGAGCACCCCAATAAGACATCTGCCCCCAAGGAAGCAAGTAGCCCATAAAGGCTTCAGCCATTAGCGCGACATAAATAATCATACCGAAAATCCAGACCAACTCACGAGGCTTTTTAAATGACCCATAAACCAACCCACGGAACATATGCAAATAAACCACAACAAAGAAAGCTGACGCCCCCGTTGAATGCATATAGCGAATTAACCAACCCCACTCTACATCACGCATGATGTATTCAACTGAATCAAATGCTAGCTTTGCATCAGGTTTGTAGTGAATAGTTAAAAAGATACCCGTAATAATTTGATTAACCAGCACCAGCATGGCCAACGAGCCAAAGTAGTACATCCAGTTAAAGTTTTTTGGCGCATAGTACTCAGCCAGATGTTCATTCCAAACCTTGCTTAATGGAAATCTGTCATCCATCCAACCCAACGTATTTTTCAACATGCCGCTCATTATGCTTGCCCTCCATCTGAGCCAATCAAAATTCTACTATCTGTTATGTATTCATGCGGAGGAATAACCAAGTTCAGCGGTGCAGGAACTCCAGCATAAACACGGCCGGATAAATCAAACTTTGAACCGTGACAAGGACAGAAGAAACCACCTTTCCAGTCAGGCCCTAAATCTTCTGGCGCAACATCCGGTCTAAACGTAGGTGAACAACCTAGGTGCGTACAAATACCAACCGCTAAAAACACCTCTGGTTTAATTGAGCGCCCACTATTCTTACAAGACTCTGGCTGCTCCGATTCATTGGACTCAGGGTCGCGTAAAACATCGCCTTTAGCCGCTAATTGCTCAACAACTTGCGAAGTTCGCTTCAAAATCCAAACAGGCTTACCTCGCCATTCAACACGAATCAGCTGACCCGGTTCTAGCTTAGCAATATTTGCTTCAACTGGCGCTCCAGCGGCTTTTGCCCGATCACTGGGGTTCATTGAAGATAAAAATGGTACAGCAACATATGCCGCACCAACCCCTGTTACTGCAGTAGCTGCTGCCGTCAAAAACAAACGCCTGCGCTTATCTACTACCTGTTCGCTCATCTAACTCTCCATAAAATCATCGTAAATTGCTCCTGCAGATCCTACAGAGCACTTAATCCATACGATTTTAACATATTTATTTGATTTATTGGGCGCACGCGAAAGCATTAAAGCCATTTAACAGCATGTATTTTGAAGAGTAAGGCCCTTACTAACTCAGTATGACTTTTAAATGCTTACAAAATAACCTATTTTCATCTGCTGTGCCGACTGTTACCCGCAAACAATTTTTAGGCAAGCCTAAAACACTACCCATTTTCTTTATCAATAAACCTTCATCCTTTAAGGCTTCAAACACACGCTCTGCCGAATCGTCTAACAAAGCAAACAAGATAAAGTTTGCTTTGCTTGGAAAGACTTCGACACACTCCAACTGAGCCAAAGCTGCTAACAACTCTTCTCTTTGCTCACAAATTATAGCCGCTTGTTGATTTAAGACATCCATATGCTTAAATGCAAAACTAGCCGTTAATTGCGTCAGGCTATTTATATTATAAGGTAAGCGTATCTTTTCTAATTGCTCCACAATAGCATTAGGCCCCACTAAGAAACCCAACCGAAGCCCTGCAAGCCCAAGTTTGGACACTGTCCTCATAACAAGAATGCGATCGAAATGCTTAACCTGACCGAGGTAACTTTTATCAGCGAAAGGCTGATAAGCCTCATCAATAACAACAAGACCATTACTCGCTTCAAGTATTGCCAACACATCGGCATCATCAAATAGGTTAGCTGTTGGATTATTGGGATACGCTAAAAATATAACTGCGGGGTCACGCTCCTTAATTGATGCAAGCATAGCTGACACATCAAGGCTAAAATCAGAATTTAACGGCACGCCAACGAAACCTACCCCCATTGATTTCGCTATATGTTGATACATAACAAAGCTGGGCATTGGCGCCATAACACAAGCGTCATTTTTCATAGCCATAATGATTAACTGAATCAACTCATCTGATCCATTACCCAGCACAACACCTAGCTCATCATCCACAGAAAAGCACTGGCGAAGCTCTTGCACCAGCGCTTTTGCTGATGGGTCTGGGTAACGATTAGGCTCGGCCGCACACATCACTTCCAACCATTGCCCTTTCATCTCATCAGACCAAGAAAAAGGGTTTTCCATCGCATCCAGCTTTATCATCCCCGTTGCTTCAGGTACGTGATAAGCGGTCATTTGCTTAATTTCAGGGCGAACTAAATCCCCTATATTGAATTTATTTTGCACAAGAGTTAGTTAGTTAGTTAGTTTACGGAATTCAGCTGACCGAGCATGCGCATCTAATGATTCACCTCGCGCTAAAATTGAGGCTATTTCAGAAAGTTCTGACGCACCCTCCGCGCTGCAATTAATCATGCTTGATCTTTTTTGAAAGTCATACACACCTAAAGGCGATGAAAAGCGCGCTGTGGCTGACGTTGGTAAAACATGGTTTGGCCCAGCACAGTAATCACCTAAGGCTTCGGCAGTATAACGGCCGATAAAAATAGCACCCGCATGTTTGATTTTTTGAGCCCATTGCTCAGCATTATCAAGCGATAACTCCAAGTGCTCAGCTGCAATTTTATTGGCTAAATTAACAGCCTGCTCAGCTGTTTCAGCATAAATAAGCGCGCCCCTAGCTTCTATTGATTTTTTTATAACATCCGACCGATTAAGTGTCGGCAACAGTTTATCCATGCTTTTTTTAACGGCATCAATAAACTCCAAATCCAGTGATATTAATATAGACTGCGCATTTTCATCATGTTCCGCCTGCGAAAATAGATCCATCGCCACCCAATCTGGGTTAGTTTTCCCATCACAGATAATAAGTATTTCTGAAGGACCGGCCACCATATCGATCCCCACTTGACCAAACACCATCTTTTTAGCCGTTGCGACATAGATATTCCCCGGCCCAACAATTTTATCAACCGCTGGAACCGTTTCAGTACCATAGGCCAATGCAGCAATAGCCTGAGCCCCGCCCACCCTAATCAACCGATCCACACCGGCCAAATGTGCCGCTGCCAAAACAATATTATTGAGCTCACCTTTAGGCGTAGGGGTAACCATAACAATTTCTTCCACCCCAGCCACTTTGGCCGGTATAACATTCATTAAAACTGATGATGGATAAGCAGCCTTACCGCCTGGCACATAAACTCCAACCCGCTGAAGCGCAGTAACCTTCTGCCCCAATTCGTTACCAAACTCATCCACAAAACCCCAAGAGGATAACGCTTGATGTTCAGCATACTTTTGTATTCGTTTCGCTGCAGCGCTTAACGCCTCCGCTTGCTTAATTGGCAAGGCATTCCAAGCATCCTTTAATTGTTTTTTGTCCAACAACAAACCATCGACATCAGCATCCCATTGATCAAATTTTTGGGTACATGCCAATAAAGCCTGATCCCCACGCTGGCGAACATCTGCAATAATGTCTGATACACGTTGATAGATAGAGGCATCATCTTCCGCATCCCATGCTAACAAGCTATCTAACGCTTGATCAAAGCCTTCACTCGATGCATTCAGGGTTTTTACTTTCATTATTTAGCGCCTGTTATTAACCGCTATATCTAGCTTATTCACTAATGATTTAATTTGCTGGTGCTTCATTTTCATAGATGCCTTGTTAATAACCAATCTAGAACTGATATCCATAATTAGCTCCAAAGGCTCCATACCGTTAGCTTTCAAGGTGTTACCTGTATCAACCAAATCAACGATGCAGTCAGCCAAACCTACGATAGGTGCTAATTCCATAGAACCATACAATTTGATAATTTCCACTTGCTGGCCTTTTTTTGCAAAATACTGCTCCGTCAACGAAACATATTTTGATGCGACTCTAATTTTCCCCGATGGCAACGCTTTGCCGGTGACAATAGCTGTCATCAATCGACATTTAGCAATATTCAAGTCCAAGGGTTCATATAAATTATCGCTATTATGCTCAACCAATACATCTTTTCCTGCAATACCAACATCGGCAGCCCCGTACTCAACAAACGTAGGAACATCCGTCGCACGAATGATGACTAAATTCACTTCCCCGCATTTGCTCGGCACAATTAACTTGCGCGTTTTGGCTAGGTCTTCAGAAGGCTCTATTCCAGCCTCAGCTAATAATGGCAGCGTATCCTTTAAGATCCTACCTTTTGAAATGGCAATTGTTAACATAGCTTTTAACTCGGAACCCGACGAATTGAACCGCCTAGCAGAGCCACTTTCTCCTCAATACATTCGTAACCACGATCAATGTGATAAATTCGTTCAATAACAGTTTCACCCTTGGCTACTAAACCCGCGATAACCAAGCTCGCTGACGCCCTTAAATCTGTCGCCATAACCGTTGCGCCCTGTAGCGAGTCAGTACCCTCACAAATGGCCGTATTTCCCTCTAATTTAATATCCGCACCTAAGCGTTGTAGCTCATGCACATGCATAAAACGATTTTCAAAAATGGTTTCAGTCACAATAGAGGTACCCTCAGCCAGCGTATTAAGTACCAAAAACTGAGCTTGCATATCTGTTGGAAAGCCAGGGTAAGGTGCCGTTTTAAATGAAACAGCCTTTGCTCGCTTTCCATGCATATCCAAACTAATCCAGTCATCACCAATAGCGATATCAGCACCCGCCTCAGTCAACTTAGAAATCACCATATCCAGAGTTGATGGGTCGACATCCTTTATCTTAATTGAACCACCGGTCACAGCGGCAGCAACAAGATAAGTTCCCGCCTCAATTCGATCAGGCAAAATATCGTAGACCAAGCCTTTAGCAGACAGGCTCGTAACTCCTTCAATAACCAGCGTATCGGTTCCAATACCTGTAATTTTCGCGCCTAATTTATTGAGAAAGTGCGCCAAATCACTCACCTCTGGTTCTCGTGCTGCATTCTCAATAATCGTAACACCTTCAGCCAAAGTAGCCGCCATCATCAAGTTTTCAGTACCCGTAACAGTGACCATATCAAGCACCAAACGCGTGCCTTTAAGTCGTTCACAAGATGCATGGATATAGCCGTTTTCGACCCGGATATCAGCCCCCATTGCCTCAAGACCTTTCAAATGAAGATCAACCGGTCTAGAGCCAATCGCACACCCACCCGGCAAGGAGACTTCAGCTCGGCCGTAACGCGCCAATAGAGGGCCTAATACGATAATGGAAGCCCGCATCGTTTTAACCAACTCATAAGGCGCCTTAAATGAGCTAATCGTTGAGTTATCTACCTCAACACGCATTTTTTCATCAACGGATAATTGCACACCCATCTGACCTAAAAGACTCATCGTTGTCGTAATGTCATGCAAATGCGGCACATTACCAACCACCACCGGATGCTCAGCCAACAACGCCCCTGCCAAAATGGGTAACGCAGCATTCTTTGCGCCTGAAATACGAATCTCACCGGCGAGCGGCCCGCCACCTTGAATAATCAACTTATCCATCTATTTACACACCTATTTTTTAATTACTTCACATTCATTTAACTAATGGCAAAACCTGATCCAAGCCACTGACCCGAGCGATATCTAACATTTGCTTTGGAGTACCTTGAAAAGCAAGACTCTGAGATGATTTTTTCGCCATAGACATCCACTCAACAAGCAGCGCGAGACCCGCACTATCTGATTTTTCAACCGCACTCAAATCAAATATTAAGCCGTCCTGCCCATTAAAAAAGACACTAGAGCTTTTTAGCAGCACCGCCACCTCGGAAAACCCCAAGCACCCGGTCACTGCGATACTTCCATTCTCTTGTTTATTTAACTGTATGTTGCTCATAAGCTACTCAAAAACCTAGGTTACTCTTCAGCATCCGAACTAAACAAGAACTGCCCAATAATTTGCTCTAACACTAAGGCAGACTGCGTCATCTCAAGCTCACTACCCTGCGCCAGCGGCTCATCTTCACCACCTGCTTCAAGGCCTACATACTGCTCACCAAGCAAGCCCGCTGTTAAAATACTAGCACTACTATCACTCGGCAGCTGATCGTACTTCGACTCTATCTGCATCGTTACAATAGCCTCAAATGATTGAGCATCAAAATTAATAGCCGTCACCCGGCCTATTTTAACCCCGGCTATTGATACAGGCGCACGCACTTTCAAGCTACCTATATTCTCAAAACTTGCCTTAACTTCGTAACCCTCATCAGCACTCACGCCGCTAAGGTTACTTACTTCCATAGACAGGAAAAACATCGCAACAAAACCCATTGCTACAAAAAAACCCACTAAAATTTCTATCGATCTCGACATGTGCATACTAGATATCTCCAAACATCAATGCAGTTAAAATAAAATCTAACAATAAGACGGCAAACGCAGAATGAACAACGGTGCGGGTCGTAGCCCGGCTAACACCCTCAGAAGTTGGTATCGCATCGTAACCCTCAAAAACGGCAATCCAAGTAACGACCCAACCAAACACAATACTTTTAATCAAGCCATTAATTATATCTTGACTAAAGTCTATTTTGGCTTGCATTTGCGACCAATAGCCTCCCTCATCGATACCTAATAAACCGACCCCAATAAAATAACCACCCAAAATACCGATTGCACTAAAGATAGTGGCCAGTAACGGCATGGATATCAAACCCGCTAAAAAACGTGGTGTAATCACTCTCGCCACCGGGTCAACCGCCATCATTTCCATTCCCGACAATTGCTCAGTCGCTTTCATTAGGCCAATTTCTGCGGTTAAAGCTGAACCCGCTCTACCCGCAAACAACAGCGCTGCAACAACAGGGCCAAGCTCACGAACCAAAGAAGCCGCCACCATTACGCCCAACATGCCTTCAGCACCAAAATCTGACAAGGTATAAAACCCCTGCAAGGCCAGCACCATTCCAACAAACAGCCCAGCAATCACAATCAATGAAAAACTAAGCACGCCAACAGAGTAGAGCTGAGCCACTAACAAACGCGGCCGAATCAACACGCTTGGAATACTTAATACAATATTAATAAAAAAAACCGTACCTCTTCCCAAGCGCTCAAACATACCAAAAGAACGAGCACCTAAGCGCTGAAAATATTCTATCATTACACCGCCACCATCATTATCACTTTATTACAGCCCCAATAAATCATTCGCATACGCCTTCGCTGCGTAATGAAATGGCACAGGGCCATCAGCCATGCCCCGCATAAATTGCTGCGACCACGATGAATCAGATTGCGCTAAATCCGCAGGCGAACCATGATCCACCACCTTCCCATTCGATACTAAATAAACATAGTCAGCAATGGCGCACGTTTCTTCTACATCATGAGAAACAACGATACTTGATAGCCCCAACGCATCATTAACAACCTTTATTAGCTGAACCAAAACCCCCATCGAAATAGGGTCTTGCCCTGTAAAAGGCTCATCATACATGATCATCATAGGGTCTAGCGCAATAGCCCTTGCTAGTGCGACTCGCCTTGCCATACCACCTGACAATTCAGCAGGCATTAAGTCACGTGCTCCACGTAACCCCACCGCCTGTAATTTCATAAGAACCAGGTGCCTAATGAGCGATTCAGGTAGTTTTGTGTGCTCTCTCAATGGGAAAGCTACATTTTCAAAGACCGAGATATCGGTTAACAATGCCCCGCTTTGAAACAACATCCCCATTTTTTTTCGCAGTTCATAAAGCTTCGCATGCTTTAACTTATGAACATCCTGCCCATCCACCTCAATAAAGCCAGCAGAGGGTCTTAATTGCCCACCAATTAACTTAAGGAGCGTTGTCTTACCGGTGCCACTAGGCCCCATAATCGCGGTCACTTTTCCACGCTGAATGTCCATATTGATTCCATCAAAGATCAACTTTGACCCTCGAGAAAAATGGACATCCCTAACTTTTATTAACGGTGTATTATCTGCCAAACTGCTTACCTGTTTATTTGCTTTACCGACTGATGAATAGCCCAATGCTTGCCACGCAATAAGCAGGACATTGTCCTTACCTTACTATTCCGCGTCAATCTGAACTTTCGTTATTATCTCCTCCTAAACACGAAAGCGGGGATATTTAAGCGCTAAAGCTATTTGGCCGACGATATTTTATGCGACAATAAACAACGCTGCCATCAAACTAACCCCCCTTTATAAAGATATGCTGATTAATATCGCTGCGCTTCTAGCAGGCTTCCTTTTTTTAATTTTTTCTGCCGACGCCTTTGTTAAAGGCACCTCGGCTATTGCCCGAAATTTTGGAATATCCCCTTTAATTATCGGCCTCACCATCGTAGGGCTTGGCACATCAGCCCCTGAAATGCTTGTCGCAACAATGGCATCAATCCAAGGCAATACTGGGCTGGCCACAGGTAACGCGATTGGTTCTAACATTGCCAATATAGGCTTAGTACTCGGTGCAACAGCATTGATTGCCCCCATATTAATTCAATCGTCCATCCTTAAGCGCGAACTACCCATCTTACTGGCCATTTCTACTGCTAGCTACCTACTGGTTATAGATGGCCATTTATCACGTTTAGACGGTGCAGCTCTCTTACTTGGGCTGATTACTTTTATGTATTGGTTACTGCGTAGCGCACAACAAAGCAAACCTCAGCACAGTGATGCACTAGAAGTAGAATTTAGTGATGAGATCCCTGCCGACCTACCTAATTTGAGTGCCTTTTTATTCTTCATTGCTGGTTTAATTGGACTTATCGCCAGTTCGAAATTACTCGTTTGGGCTGCAGTCAATATCGCCACCGCCTACGGTATTAGTGATCTAGTTATCGGCTTAACCATTGTTGCGATAGGAACCAGCCTACCTGAACTGGCCGCCTCAGTCGCCAGTGTATTAAAAAAGGAACCCGACCTCGCCATTGGTAATATTATTGGCTCTAATGCTTTTAATTTATTAGCTGTTTTATGTCTGCCAGGCCTTATTCATCCAACGGATGTAGACGTGCAACTAGTGTCTAGAGATTTCCCAATCATGCTGGGCTTCACTTTATTATTATTCTTTTTCTCATACAGCTTTAATGGTCAACCTAAAATCAATCGTTTTAAAGGCGCCTTTTTTATGCTACTTTTCTTCGCATACCTCGGCAAGGTGTACATAGATACCCTTGGATAACAGTCAATCACACAAAATAAATATGCCTACTAAAAGCAACCAACGAGACAAGCTTAAACGACTCGGTATAGCGGTAGTCAACACCGAAGCAGACGCTATTTTAAAGCTCACTCGACATATCGATGACAACTTCGCACACGCTTGCGAAATCATACTTGCCTGCAAAGGAAAGATTGTTGTTATTGGCATGGGAAAATCAGGCCATATCGGCGGCAAGATTGCAGCAACACTGGCCAGTACTGGCACTCCCGCATTTTTTATACACCCAGGAGAAGCCAGTCATGGTGATCTTGGCATGATCACTAAAAGTGATGTTGCAATAGCCTTATCAAACTCTGGTGAAACCGGTGAGGTTTTATCCATACTGCCTATTATCAAACGCCTAGGTGTTCCACTTATCTCTATCAGTGGTAACCCCTCGTCCACACTCGCAACCCTATCCGATGCAGCCATTGATGCCAGCATTGAAAAAGAAGCCTGCCCACTTGGGTTAGCCCCTACATCCAGCACAACTGCCGCACTAGTAATGGGTGATGCGCTGGCCATCGCGCTACTCGAAGCACGCGGCTTCACTGAAAACGATTTCGCCCTATCCCACCCCGGCGGCAGCTTAGGTCGACGTTTATTACTGCACGTTAACGACATTATGCATAAAGGTGAGGATATACCCATCATCCAACAGAGCGAGCTAGTCAGCGCTGCATTATTAGAAATGACTGAGAAAAAACTAGGAATGACCGCTATCGTTAACCCCGCTGGTGAACTCTCGGGCATATTTACCGATGGTGACTTACGACGTATGCTAGAAAACAATACCGACATACATACCACAAAAGTCCAACACGTTATGACCCAAGGCGGATCAACAATAGGTCCTAATAAGCTGGCCGTTGAAGCCTTGCAACTAATGCAAGACAAGCAAATAAATGCATTACTCGTTACAGAAAACAATAAACTTGTTGGCGCACTCAATATGCACGACATGCTCAAAGCAGGCTTATCATGATTGAATTAACAAGCGATTTTAAACAACGCGCTCAAGCTATTAAATGCGTTATTTTTGATGTTGACGGTGTATTAACAGACGGCAAACTGTTCTTTGACCTGAATGGTCAAGAATACAAATCCTTCCATGCTCAAGATGGACAAGGCCTAAAGCTGCTGCAACAAAATGGCATTGAAGTTGGCATTATTTCTGGTCGTTCATCACCTATCGTCACTAGGCGCATGGAGAACCTCGGTGTTCGTCACGTTTACCAAGGCCAAGAAAACAAAACAGCTGCCTTTAATGACCTACTCAATACGCTAAACCTTACTGCCGATCAAGTGGCCCATGTTGGTGACGACCTTCCCGACCTTGCCCTGATGACTCGCACTCGTCTAGCCATTGCCGTCAGCGATGCCAACCCATCCATCCTGCCTTATTGCCAAGGTCAAACAACACGTTCAGGCGGTCACGGTGCCGCACGTGAAGTCTGCGATACCATCTTAAGCGTACAAGGCAAACTTGACCTAGCCGTTCGCTTGTTTAGTGACTGCTAAACGACTCAAATGAATTACCTTGGAAAAACAGCTCTTGTTTTGCTCGCCGCCTTTACTTGGTGGTTAGCCTTTATGCAACAAGCCGAGCCTGAGAAAACACCCGTCAAAGCGAGCCATAAGGTGGATTATTTCCTTAAGGACTTTAATTCTCGCAGCATGACGTTAACGGGTGACCTTAAGCAGCGCATTCGGTCAGAATATATGCAGCACTTTGTTGACGATGACAGTACCGAGCTAACAAAACCAAAAATAACCATGTATTCAACCGATAAACCCGACCTCAACATTGAATCGGATACCGGCTATATTTCGGCTGATGGTGAATTAATCTTACTGAATGGCGCTGTTAATATTAAGCGTAGCGCGCTAAAAAACATTGCGCCACTTGAAATTGATACGCATAATTTACGCGTGCAAATACCCAATGATTTTGCTGAAACCGATGAGTTCGTAACCATAAAGTCTGCTGGTAATACCATTCAGGGCACTGGCTTACGTGCCCATTTTCGCGAACCCATTAATATTAAAATACTAGAGAAGGTAAACGGTCACCATGAAATCAAATAATCTAATCATTACCTTATTCGCACTATCCGCCTTCAGCTCTCCATTGTGGGCGCTCAGCTCAGACAGAGAGAAACCGGTAGAGGTTGAAGCTGATAGTTTTCATCTTGATGATGCTAAAAAGCTAACCACCTACTCTGGCAATGTCATTATCACTCAAGGCAGTATGGAAATTATGGCTGACAAGGTGTCTATTTATAGTGTTCGAGGTGCAACAGATAAGGTTGTTGCCACCGGCAACCCCGTTAAGTTCAAGCAGCAACCCGATGGTCAACAAGGCCTTATTCGAGGTGAAGCTCAACGTTTTAAATACCTTGTATCTAAAAACACATTGGTATTAATTAACAAAGCCACCTTATGGCAATCAGGCACAACATTCTCTAGCGACCAGATTACCTATGATAGCAAGCGCTCAATTGTTAAAGCGGGTGATAAAAAATCTGCGTCAAAACGCGTCAAAATAACCTTACAACCTGCAAAATAACTATGAGCACCTTACGCACGAAGAATATTTGCAAACAGTTCAACCAACGTAAAGTTGTAGATCAGGTCAGTATTAATGTTAAAAGTGGCGAAGTTGTCGGCCTGCTCGGCCCCAATGGAGCAGGTAAAACTACCAGCTTTTATATGACCGTTGGTCTTATCAAACCCGATAGCGGTCAAATATTCCTTGATGAGCAAGATATTACCGATAGCCCCATGCACGTACGTGCAAGACAAGGTCTTGGGTATTTGCCACAAGAAGCTTCTATTTTTAGAAAGCTGAGTGTCGAAGATAATATTCGCGCCATATTACAAACCCGCAAAGAACTATCTCCCGGGCAACAAGAGTTAGCACTCGACGAATTACTCGATGAGTTCGGCATTACTCACCTGCGCGCTCAAAGCGCGATGGCATTATCAGGTGGTGAAAGAAGGCGTCTAGAAATTGCACGCGCTTTAGCCACTGAGCCACGCTTTATTTTATTAGACGAACCCTTTGCGGGGGTCGATCCTATCTCCGTCATCGACATACAAAAAATAATCCACCACCTCTGCGAACGAGATATCGGTGTCCTCATAACGGATCATAACGTTCGGGAAACGCTCGGCACCTGTGATCGCGCATACATTCTTAATAATGGCTCAGTTATTACCGAAGGGTCAGCAAAAGAGATTATTGAGCACCGTGAAGTCCGTGATGTTTACCTAGGGCACGAATTTCGCATGTAATTCCTTCAAATTCACGCCACCTTCACCAAATATGGTCTAAACTTACAGCATGAGATGTAAGCAAGTTTTAACTTCTAGTAATAACAGGTATAGCCAATGAGGCAATCGCTACAACTGCGCATTGGACAACACCTAACAATGACCCCCCAACTGCAGCAAGCTATTCGCTTACTGCAATTATCAACGGTTGAACTCCAGCAAGAAATCCAAACCGTACTCGACAGCAATATGATGCTGGAAGTGCCCGAGGAAGAAGTCGCACAAAGTACACCTGAGGCCGATAAAAACACCACACCTAGCGATGAAAAAACCAGCGAGGGTTCACAAGAACAACTCCCTGACGAATTAGCTGTCGATACATCATGGGATGACATATACGACCTAAGCCCCTCTCCTGGTCTCAACCAATCGAACGATAGCGTACAACCAGACCCTGGCAGCATTAACTCTGCTAAAAAAACACTACATGATCTTTTATCATGGCAGATGGAGTTAACCAATTTCTCTGATACCGACCGCGCGATTGCTACATCAATCATTGATAGCATTGATGACAACGGCTACCTAAAAACAGATATTGAAGTAATTCACCAGCACCTTGCTGAACAAATAAATGAGCTAGAGCTTGATGAAGTCATGGCTGTGTTACATAAAGTACAATCATTTGACCCTGTCGGAGTGGGAGCCGTCGACCTACAAGACTGTTTGTTAATTCAACTCAAGCAATTGCCAACGGATACCCCCTTTCTACAACAAGCCATTGAACTCGTTAGTGAGCAAATGAGCGCGCTGGGCTCTCAAGATAGTGTCAAACTAAAACGTAAGCTACACGTTAACGATGAGACTTTAGAAGACATCATCAACTTAATCCAGCAGCTAAATCCACGCCCCGGCTCTAGCGTCGACGAAAGCAACATTGAGTACATTACACCTGATGTGTATGTCAATAAAATAAAAGGCCAATGGCAGGTTTCAATTAACGGTGAAATTGCGAGTAACATCCGCATCAACCCTTATTACCAGAACCTGATTAAACGTGGCGACAAAAGTGCCGACTCACAAACAATGAAAAACCACCTGCAAGAAGCCCGCTGGTTTTTAAAAAGCTTACAAAGCCGAAACGAAACACTGATGCTTGTATCGCAAGAAATTGTTCACCGCCAACAAGAGTTTCTTGACCACGGCGCCATTGCAATGAAACCGATGGTACTTCGAGATATTGCTGAGTCTGTTGAAATGCATGAATCAACAATATCCCGCGTCACAACCAATAAATATTTACATACACCCAATGGTATCTTCGAGTTAAAGCACTTTTTTTCTAGCCACGTTTCAACTGATAGTGGCGGTGAATGCTCCGCTACTGCAATCAGAGCTTTCATCAAAGAATTGGTCAGTAACGAAAATCCTAAAAAGCCACTCAGCGATAACAAAATTGCCGCTATACTAGGAGACAAGGGCATTAATGTAGCGAGAAGAACAATCGCAAAATATCGAGAATCCATTGCAATACCAGCTTCTAGCCAAAGGAAACGAATCCTTTGACTTTTATCGTCACCACAACAGGAGAATAATATGCAATTAGACGTATCAGGACATCATGTTGAGATCACCGATGCTATTCGTGAATATACCAATGGTAAATTCAATAAAATCAAACGTCATTTTGATAAAGTTATCGATGTACATGTCATCCTATCTGTCGAAAAATTGGAACAAAAAGCAGAAGCAACGATCCAATTAAATGGTAATAAAATATTTGCTGAAGATACACAAGAAAACATGTACGCAGCCATTGATACCCTTGTTGACAAACTAGACCGACAAGTCATGAAACATAAAGAAAAGCAAAACGCTCATCGTTAAATGAACTAGGCCGGCTAATAGCCGGCCTTTTATTACCTATGAAACTAATCATTGTTAGCGGGCTTTCTGGCTCAGGAAAAAGCATTACCCTCGACACCTTAGAAGATGCGGGCTTTTACTGTACCGATAACCTACCCATTGCCTTATTAAAGGATTTTTCCAAGCTACTAGCTCACTCAGATAAGCACCTATTTAAACAAGCTGCCGTTGGCATTGATGCACGAAATGATCAATCATCACTGAGCCTATTCGATCAACTCATTGAACAATTACAAAAGGATGGCATTGATTATGAAGTCATCTTTTTGCGAGCAAGCAAAGAAAGTCTGTTAAAACGATTTAGCGAAACACGTCGTAAACACCCCTTATCGGACAAGAGCACTTCATTAGATGAAGCCATTGACCTTGAGCTAGAACGGCTGAGCTCCATCGCTAGTCATGCCAGTATACAAATTGATACTACGCATACGAATGTACATCAACTGCGAGACATTATTCGTCAGCGAATTTGCCACAAAGATAGTAGCGGGCTATCACTACAAATCATGTCGTTTGGTTATAAGCATGGCGCCCCCAATGATGTCGATTTTGTATTTGATGCGCGCTGCCTTCCCAACCCATATTGGGAACCCGCCTTACGCCCTTTTACCGGCCAAGACCCTGAGGTTATTGAATTCTTAAACCAGGCGGACTTAGTTCAGCATTACCTAGGTGACACCGCGCAATACTTAAACCGCTGGATTGTTGAGTTTGCCAATTCAAACCGTAACTATCTATCCATTGCTATTGGCTGCACAGGTGGTCAACACCGTTCAGTTTACCTAACCGAACAACTGGCGATAAAATTAGAAAAGCTCGGCCACAATATCATTACTCGTCACCGTGAATTAAGCTAGAATGACGCATCTTTACTACCCTCACCAACAACTCACTTAAGCATGCCAGCCACGCCACAACATGAAAATACACACGAGCATCTGCGATTACTTTCAGGTAGCCTCGACAGTGGCGCACTATCGCAAACCAAACTGCAAGTAAATGAGCTACACCCGGCAGAAATAGCCAATTTATTAGAGTCATTACCATTACAAAATCGGCGCATCATTTGGGACTTAGTTAACCCTGAATTAACCGGTGACATTTTAGTTGAAGTTAACGACGAGGTTCGTCTTGGTCTTATCGAGCAAACGGATGATAAACACTTAATTAGCGCCGCTGTCTCATTAGAGACTGATGACCTCGCTGATATTTTTGAAGACCTTCCCGATGCGGTGCTACACGAAGTTGTTCGCTCCATGTCAAATCAAGACCGCCGTCGTCTTCAATCCGTTATGTCTTATGATGAAGACAGTGCTGGCGGGCTAATGAATTTAGACATGGTTTCTATTAGGCAAAACGTGAACTTAGACGTTGTACTAAGATACCTCAGGCAGCGCGGTAGCCTGCCCGCCAATACCGATAAACTATTTGTCGTCGACAGAGATGATCGCTACCTCGGTATTCTAAAAATATCCGACTTGTTAACAAGTAACAGCAAAAAATCGGTCGCGGAGATGATGGTGGAGGGAGAGAAGGCTCTATCACCTACCTTATCGGCCAATGAAGTCGCTTCATTCTTCGAAGATTACAACCTTGTTTCAGCCCCCGTGATCGATGATAACAATCACCTACTCGGCAGGATTACTGTTGATGACGTGGTCGATGTTATTCGTGATGAAGCAGACCGCTCTATCTTGAGCATGGCTGGCCTAGATGAAGACGATGATATGTTCGCTCCCATCGCAAAAAGCGCTAAACGTCGCGCTGTTTGGCTCGGCATTAATTTATTTACCGCTTTTCTGGCAGCCTGGGTTATAGGCCTATTCACCAGCACCATTGAACAAATTGTCGCGCTCGCTGTACTCATGCCCATTGTTGCAAGCATGGGTGGTATTGCTGGCAGTCAAACGCTGATGCTGGTCATACGAGGGATTGCACTAAACCAGCTTGGTGAAACAAATTCACTATGGTTACTTTGGAAGGAACTCGCTGTCGGCATGCTGAACGGTGTGCTATGGGCCTGCGTCGTTGCGGTAATTACCGCAATATGGTTCAACAATATTTCACTTGGCCTACTGATTGGAGCTGCGCTAATTATCAACCTAACCGTTGCAGCCTTAGCCGGTGCAACAATCCCACTAACCCTCAAACGAATGAATATAGATCCAGCTATCGCAGGTGGCGTCATATTAACCACCGTCACCGACGTTATTGGTTTCCTCTCATTCTTAGGCTTAGCAACGATCTTCCTAACCTAAGTTTCCAAGACCAACATGGTATTAACAAATACCTATTCAACAAAACCAGACTAGGCATGAGCATTCTCTTTAAAACCAGCTTGTTAAAACTCTACCACTCCTACTAACCCGCCCCCCGTTTAACAAACAACCATCCAAAAGCAGATTCATTTACTCAGCCGCCAAGAATGACAGCTTGGGCCACAACTACTGCCTAACAGGACGTTTAGCTAATTTCCGCTGTAAGGTACGGCGGTGCATATTTAAGCGCCTAGCCGCCTCAGAGACGTTGCCTTCGCACTCTAACAATATTTTCTGCATATGTTCCCACTCTAGGCGTTTAACAGACAAAGGTTGTGGTGCAGTTTCTATTTTTACATCCGCACTTTCCTGCGCTAAAGCAGCTAATATTTCATCGGCATTAGCAGGCTTAGTTAAATACTGCGTAGCACCTAATTTAACGGCTTCCACAGCCGTTGCGATACTCGCATACCCTGTCAACATCACAATTTTAGTATTATTGTCTTTTTCTTTAAGCAACTTAATAAGATAGAGACCGGAGCTTTGCTCTAAACGCAAGTCAACCACCGCTAACTTAGGTTTGAATTCATTAATTTGCTCCACAGCCTGCTCCTCGGTATAAGCCGTTTGAACGAGGTAACCTCGCTTCCTAAAAGCATCGGCTAATACTGAGCAATACACTTCATCATCATCAATAACCAACAGCCTTGTTCCTTCATCACTCATATAAATCCTACCTGCTAAATTTTTAAAGGAAGCTTAATACTGACACAAACACCCCTCTCCACCCCGTTACGCCATTGAATAGTCCCTCCCATACGTTCAATGCTTGCCTCACTAAGGTAAGTACCTATGCCTAAGCCCTGTTCTTTAGAACTCATCAAATCGGACCCCAGTTTGGCCAGCTGAGTTTCGCTCATACCCGGCCCTCTATCGATCACTTCGATGACAATATCTTTATTGCTCCAAGCTAAATTAATAGCAACATAAGCTGGAGATGCTTGTGCGGCATTATCTAAAATATTAATTAAAGCTTGCGTTAACGCCATATCCGAAACCAAACTAGGAGCAGGACCCAAACTGTCAACGTTTTCATGAAGCTCAACATCCAAGTGAGAGATACGCCATTGACTAATAACCACCTTAATATACTCATCGACAGCCATTAGTTGTCCACTATCGTACTGATCCACCGTTACCGATTCAGTAATACCCAATAAGACCTTTTTACAGCGCTTAATCTGCCCCTGCATGATCGCCAGCTTACTTTTCATTGCCTCATCACTCGAGTCTTTCACATCAAGCACTAGCTCATGTAGCACAATATCCATTGTGCCTAACGGTGTGCCTAATTCATGCGCAGCCCCCGTAGCCAATGTTCCCAAAGCAACGATCCTTTCATCACGAAAAATCTGCTCCTTCATCTCCAGCAATAACTCATTCCTTTTACGTAAAGACTCAGCCATTCCAGCAACAAAATGGGCCAACAAAATAGTCGCCAACACAAACCCTATCCACATACCCATGACATGGTCTTTAAAATGTCCTCCTGCCCCCATTTCCATATGGTGGTCTAAATGCTGCAAAGGCTGGTAGTAAAAAACCAATAACGTATAGGCAAGTGATGTAAACAAAGCCATTAACCAGACGTGGTGACGCGTTAATAGTGTCGAGGCAACACTATGGGGCACTAATAAAAACCACGCAAAAGGGTTCGTTGCCCCACCCGTAAAATATAACACCGCTGTTAACGAAATCACATCAACCAACAATTGTAAAAAAAAACTATCTGCCGTGTAGTTATGGCTTTTCTTAAAAAGCCATAGGCTAAACACACTCCAAGCGAGTAAAGCGCCTAAAATATAAAGCAATGTTTCAACTGGTAACAGCATATCTAAATAAAACACCGCAACAAATACTGCGATCAACTGTCCACTCACACTTAAAGCACGCAAAGATAATAAGCGTTTTAAATTTTCATCCGCTGCCGGAGCAATCATTTTCATAGGTAAAGCTGAAAATCAGTCTATTTATATTAACGTTGCTTACTCTACCAGTATCTGGTTTTAACAACGAGTCCCTGCGGCGATTTGTCGCAGCATCAAATAATTTGATACTGCCCTAGTAAATCAACAAAAATATGCCATTATTTAATGGTAAGTATTAAATTATTAATGAGACACGTATGACCACCAATATAGACATGACACCCTCTTCCCTTTCCGGCTTAGCCGATGAAGCTACATTTAAAGAACAAACTGAACATTTATTGGAGTTTAGCGCCCGCACAGAAGCAAAAGCAAGCCTGCTATTCATCACCTTTGATACGTCAGTTGAACTCAATGAACAACAAAACAAACTTACCATAGATGCTATCAGCAAACTTTTATTAGCAAAAGCTCGCGAGTCAGATATTTATGCACACTTAAGCGGAATGAATTTCGCAAATTTATCTATCCAGACCGGCCCTGAACATGCCGAAACAATTATTGATAAACTAAAAAGCGAATTATCACAGCCTCTCATCTTGGCTGATAAAACAACTTTAAGTTTACAAGTAAAAATTGGCGTCGCTAATTATCCCGATGAAGGAAATTCTTACGCACAGCTAATGAGTACCGCAAAAGGCGCTGCTCAATAATACAGCTTATATGCCTCTGTTGTAGGCCTCACCATAACAGAGGCACTTATATAAATAGCGTCAACCAAAAGCACTCACTGCTAGTAACAGTGAGTTCACAAAGCCTAACGTATTCACTACCACCGGCACCCGTGTACATTTACATTCTTAAACTCACCTGTTGAATACACACCTACTTCGCTACATGAGCAGGAGCCTCTATAAGAATGATAGGCATAAAAAAACCTGAGACCCACAAATATGGGCATCAGGCTTTGACTTATCAACGGCTTAAATATTAACTCAGTACCGTTAACGCCTCATTAAATAATTTAGATGGACGCATAATAGCATTTGTCTTATCAACATCAGGCTTGTAATACCCACCTAGCTCAACAGCATGCCATTGATCCGTTGTTAGATCACTAACAATCTGCTCTTCACCGTCGGAAAGCGCTTTAGCCAATGGCTTAAAGTAATCTTGCAATTCGGCATTTTCAGTTTGCTCAACAAGTGCTTCAGCCCAATAAAGCGCTAAGTAATAATGGCTACCACGGTTATCAAGCTCACCTGTTTTTCTTGATGGTGACTTGCCATTATCCAATAGCTTTGATGTTGCGGCATCTAAGGTTTTTGCTAAGACAGCTGCTTTATCGTTACCTTCTGTTTCTGCGGTATGCTCTAACGAAGCACACAATGCTAAAAACTCACCTAATGAATCCCAACGTAAATGGTTTTCTTCGATCAATTGTTTAACATGCTTTGGAGCAGAGCCTCCAGCACCTGTTTCAAACAAACCACCACCTGCCATCAACGGAACAATGGATAGCATTTTTGCACTAGTGCCAAGTTCCAAGATAGGGAACAGATCCGTTAAGTAGTCACGCAAGATATTGCCGGTAACAGAAATCGTATCTTGCCCACGCTTTAAGCGCTCCAAGGTATAACGCATCGCTCTTGTTTGCGACATAATACGAATATCTAAACCGCTTAAGTCGTAATCTTGTAAGTAATGCTTAACCTTCTTAATAAGTTGGTGCTCATGTGGACGGTATTCATCCAACCAGAAAATAGCCGGTGTCTTTGATAAACGACAGCGGTTAACCGCAAGCTTAACCCAATCTTGAATCGGTGCATCTTTAACCTGGCACATTCTCCAGATATCACCTTCTTCCACATCCATTTCAAGTAGCACGTCACCATCATCATTAACGATACGCGTACGGCCATCAGCTTGCATTTCAAACGTTTTATCGTGTGAACCGTACTCTTCGGCTTTTTGCGCCATTAAGCCAACATTAGGCACAGTACCCATTGTTGTTGGGTCAAAAGCACCGTTTGTTTTACAGAAAAAGATAATTTCTTGGTAAATTCTTGCAAAGGTACTTTCAGGCATCACCGCCTTCGTTTCTTTTAACTTACCATCAGGGCCCCACATTTTTCCGCCCGCTCTAATCATCGCAGGCATTGAAGCATCCACAATCACCTCATTCGGTGTATGGAAGTTAGAAATACCTTTAGCAGAATCGACCATTGCTAACTCAGGGCGTGATTTATAACACGCATGTAAATCAGCTAGAATTTCTTCACGAACAGACTCAGGAAGTTTTTTAATATTGTCATAAACGCTACTTAGCCCATCATTTGGGTTAACGCCCAATTTATCAAACAATTTACCATGTTTAGCAAATAGCTCTTTATAGTAGATCTTAACCGCATGACCAAAAACAATCGGATGAGAAACTTTCATCATCGTTGCTTTCACATGGAAAGAAAACATAACGCCTGTTTCACGCGCATCTTCCATTTCAGTTTCAAGGAACTCACAGAGCGCTTTCTTACTCATAAACATACTGTCTATGATTTCACCCTTTAATAATGCTGTTTTTTCCTTTAGGACAGTGACATCACCATTGTTTGCAACAAACTCAATCTTAACATTGCAGTCTTTCTCAATAGTTAAGCTCTGCTCACTGCTATAAAAGTCGCCACCGTGCATATGTGACACGTGTGTACGCGATGCCTGACTCCATTTCCCCATTGAATGCGGGTTCTTACGGGCATATTCTTTAACAGCCTTCGGTGCGCGTCGATCAGAATTACCTTCACGCAATACAGGGTTTACAGCACTGCCTAAGGCTTTACCATACTTAACCTGAAGCGCTTTCTCTTCATCTGTTTGTGGATCTTCAGGAAAATTGGGGATTGCAAACCCCTTTTCCTGTAACTCAGCAATAACCGCTTTTAACTGAGGAATAGAGGCACTAACGTTCGGCAATTTAATAATATTCGTTTTTGGATCTTGAGTTAATTTACCTAATTCAGCCAAGGCATCCGTCACTTGCTGATCTGCCGGTAATATATCTGAAAATAGCGATAAAACTCGGTTTGAAAGTGATATATCACTTAAGTCCATTTCAATACCCGCTGATGCGGTAAATGTTCTTATGATTGGCAACAACGAACTTGTTGCTAATAGAGGAGCTTCATCGGTATACGTATAAATAATTTTTGAACTCATTCAATCCCATCCTTTTAAGGGTTCATTAACCAATTGGTAACTAGCGGTATCCCAAGTATTAAGTCAAGAAGCTAAACAACAGCCTGACTAACGTTTGAGAATATAGCGACAGATTGTAACGTAAAAAGGAGGATTTTTGAGAAGAAAGAACGACTAAATTTGGAGGCTGAGAGCGGAATCGAACCGCTGTACACGGCTTTGCAGGCCGCTGCATAACCACTCTGCCACTCAGCCTTGAGGGACTTAAAACGCAAAAAGCCGCGGTGGAAACACGGCTTTAAAACTTGGAGCGGGAAACGAGATTCGAACTCGCGACCCCAACCTTGGCAAGGTTGTGCTCTACCACTGAGCTATTCCCGCTTTGCTTTTGAAGTCGTGTATTCTAAGGATTTAGATTAAACTGTCAAGCATCAATGTTAGTTATTTTTTAAATTGAGGCAAAGCCAGTTGAATATACTGCCACATAGACCAAAGCGTTAAAATTGCCGCTATATAAATAGCCACTAATCCAACTAACCTAACCGGTACTCCATATAAGTCCATGTTAAATAATAAACATAAAATAGCCAGCATTTGAAAACCTGTTTTATATTTCCCTATCCATGACACCTTAACAACTGAACGTTGGCCTAATTCTGCCATCCACTCACGTAACGATGCCACAGATACCTCTCGACCAATAATAATCGCGGCAGGTATTGCAATATAAACAACGGGGTCAGCTTGTACAATGAGTACCAGAATAACAACAACCATCAGCTTATCCGCAACGGGGTCAAGGAACTCGCCAAATGCCGTCTGCAAATTTAATCTTCTCGCTAAAAAGCCATCAAACCAATCTGTTAATGACGCCACTATAAAAAGTAACGAACACCACAATCGCGCATCATCTATCGGCAAATAGAAAACAACCATAATGACGGGAATCAACGCAATTCGAAGCAGCGTGAGTATTGTTGGAATATTAAGAATCATTCAGCTCTAAAAATAGACTAATTACTTGACCATAATAACATCATTAACCCGTACCACTATCATGAAAAAAATCATAAATACGCCCTGCTAATGATGCATTAATGCCATCAACAGTACATAAATCATCGATCCCTGCCGCTTTTATTTCACGTAAGCCACCAAACTGTTTCAATAAAAGTTGCCTACGCTTTGGTCCTAAGCCATCAATTTGTTCAAGTGCTGACTTAGTTTTAACCTTTCCCCGCTGCTGACGATGACCACTGATGGCAAAGCGATGCGCCTCATCACGTATCTGCTGCACTAGTAATAAAGCCGGCTCATCAGCAGGAAAGATAAAGGTTTTACCATCTATTCCTCGATAAATCTTCTCCATACCAAATTTTCTATCGGCACCTTTAGATACCCCAATAACCGACACGGCAGAGAACTGGATATCGTCTAAGGCTTGCATAACGGCTGACACCTGCCCCTTCCCACCATCGATTATTAAAACTTCCGGACTAACATGTTCTTTATTTTTAGCCCTAACGTAACGCCGGGTAACTGCCTGAGCTAACGCAGCATAGTCATCCCCAGCTGTCACCCCTTTAATATTGAAGCGACGGTAATCAGATTTCAACGGCCCGTCTTCATTGAGTACAACACAAGATGCAACCGTCTGATCACCCTGCAAATGACTAATATCAAAACACTCCATACGGTTAATCTTAATAGGAATATCTAACAAGGTTGCAAACTTAGCTAAACGAAATTTTGTACTTTCTCGACTTTGAATTTTTTGAGTCAATGCCATAATTGCATTGTCTTTTGCCATCTTTAACCACTTAGCCCGTTCCGACCTGGGGTTATTAATTAGGTTTATCTTTCGCTCTGCCTTTTCATCAAAAACTTGTTGCGTTAACTCAGCCTCCACCAGCTCATGACTTAATACAATAGACTTGGGCAACTTCTTGTCTAAGTAAAACTGTAAAACAAAGGCACTCAGTACCTCTGCTGCCGTTTTACCACGCGGCATTTTAGGGAAAAAGCTACGCTTCCCAATATGCTGCCCATTGCGAATAAAAAACACCTGTATACAGGCCATATGCTCCTTCACTTCACAAGCAATAACATCAACCTCGCCAGCCGAGCCACTGACATATTGGCGTTCCATAATTTTGCGCAACTGAGAGATCTGCTCCCGGTAAACAACCGCTCTTTCAAAATTTAACTCGTTTGCAGCCAACTCCATTTCTTTTACCAAGCTATCAATTAAGCGCTTGTTCTTACCCTCTAAAAACAGCACCGTATTATCAACGTCAGATTGGTAGTCTTTATCCGAGACGAGGCCTACGCAGGGCGCAGTACAACGTTTTATTTGATGTTGCAGGCATGGTCTAGAGCGATTCGCATAAAAACTATCATCACACTGCCTAACAGGGAATATTTTTTGTAATATACTGAGACTATCACGAACTGCCCCTGCACTTGGATAAGGGCCAAAGTAACGACCTAACTTCCCTTTAGCACCTCGATGGAAACTTAGTCTCGGGAATTTCTGCTGCGTTGAAAGAAAGATATGCGGATAGGTTTTATCATCACGTAAGCAGATATTATATCGAGGCTTAAATTTCTTAATTAACTGGTTTTCTAGCAGCAAGGCTTCGCCTTCTGTGTGCGTAACAATAACCTCTATCTTCCGCACATGAGAGACCATCACACGCTTTTTGCTATCTTTATCACTCGCATTAAAATAGCTACTAACACGCTTCTGCAAATTCTTAGCCTTACCGACGTAAACACACTCATCGCGGCTGTCAATCATTTGATAAACACCCGGCTTACGCGTCAATGTTTTTAAAAATTGCTGACTATCGAATTTATCGGTTTCTTTGGTACTGTCCATAATAATAGTTACTGGGAAAATATCTTGCTAATTTCATCACCTATAAGGGGCAAAGTTTTTTTTGTAAAAAAAAAGACCTCATTAAGAGGTCTTTTTTAAAGTACTTTTATTCCTTATCTTTATTTGATCCGGGGTTAATGACATTCTTAAATAAACCCTCTTGCATCTCTTTAAATACTTCCATATTTCGATTTGCAAGCGACGTCATCATCGCAAACGGATCAGCTGCATGTCCTAAGTTATTTCGAACCTTTCCTCTTTGCTCAGCAATTAATTTAACTGAATTTTCTAAATAACTAGCAAAGTTTGTTTGGAAAGGGTCTCCATATAAGCGAATCAACTGCTCAAGCATTTCAGCGCTCATAATAGGGTTACCATCCTCTTCTTGCTCAAGAATGATTTGCAACAAGACACTTCGTGTTAAATCGTCCTTTGTTTTTGCATCAACAACCTTTACAGGCTCTCTATCAATCACAAGCTGACGAACATCACTCAATGTGACATATTTACTAATCGCCGTATCGTATAAACGGCGATTAGGATATTTTTTTATAACACGAAATTCTTCCATAAGAAATCAGTATGATTAAGCTTTAATCAACTTCCTTCATACTTAAACGAACACGGCCTTGACGGTCAACTTCAAGCACTTTCACTTTAACTACATCACCTTCAGACAGTTTATCACTGACTTTTTCAACGCGGTCTTCTGAAATTTGCGAGATATGAACCAAGCCATCTTTACCCGGCAAGATTGATACGAATGCACCAAAGTCCATTAAGCGTACAACTTTACCTTCATAGATGCGACCCACTTCAACTTCAGCAGTAATATCTTCAATACGCTTCAATGCTTTTTCACCCGCCGCACGATCAACAGATGCTACTTTAACTAAGCCATCGTCAGTGATGTCAATAGCAGCGCCAGTTTCTTCGGTAATTGCACGAATAGTAACCCCGCCTTTACCAATAACATCACGGATTTTAGCTGGGTCAATTTTAAGCGTTAAGATTCTTGGTGCGAAATCAGACATTTCAGTACGAGGTGTTGATAACACTTCATTCATCTTATCTAGAATATGTAAACGACCTTCTTTAGCTTGATCTAAAGCCTTAGACATAATCTCACTAGTAATGCCTTTGATCTTGATATCCATTTGCAAAGCAGTGATACCTGAATCTGTACCAGACACTTTAAAGTCCATATCACCTAAGTGATCTTCATCACCCATGATGTCAGACAATACCGCATAGTCTTCGCCTTCTTTGATCAAGCCCATAGCAATACCAGCAACAGGCGCCTTAGTAGGAACACCCGCATCCATCAACGCTAAGCTTGTACCACAAGTACTTGCCATTGAACTAGAACCGTTAGATTCAGTTACTTCAGCCACTACGCGCAACACGTATGAGAAATCTTCTTGGCTTGGTAATACCGCTTGCATACCTCTTTTTGCTAAACGACCATGGCCAATTTCACGTCTTTTAGGTGAACCAACAAAACCAGTTTCACCAACGCAATATGGAGGGAAGTTATAATGCAACATGAAGTGATCACGGTACTCACCTTCAACCGCATCAATCATTTGTGCATCGCGATCAGTACCTAAGGTTGCAATAACCAAGGCTTGAGTTTCGCCACGAGTAAATAATGCAGAACCGTGCACACGTGGTAACACGCCTGTACGTACTGAAATTTCACGAACAGTCGCTAAGTCACGACCATCAATACGCTTTTGAGTAGAAAGCACTAACGTTCTTACGTGTTTCTTTTCAAGTGAGGCAAAAATATCTTTTACTTCATCAGTATTTTCGTCTTCAAGTTGTGCAAGCACTTCATTACGCACTTCTTTTAACTTAGTTTGGCGATCCAACTTAACAAGAATCGTATAAGCGTCTTCAATACCAGCTGTTGCTAATGCAGCAACTTTTTCAGCCAGTGTTAAATCAGTTGCAGGAGCAACCCATTCCATACGAGGTTTGCCTGCTTCTTCAGCCAATTCAGTAATTGCTTGAATAGCTACCTGCATTTGCTCATGACCGTAAGTCACAGCACCTAGCATAATGTCTTCTGCAAGACAGTCAGCTTCAGACTCAACCATTAATACAGCATCAGAAGTACCCGCAACAACCAAGTCAAGCTTAGATGACTCCATCGCTGACTTAACTGGGTTCAATACATACTGCTCATTAATATAAGCAACACGAGCTGCACCAATAGGGCCGTCAAATGGTAAACCTGAAATGGCAAGTGCTGCAGAAGCGCCTAATAAGGCAGGAATATCAGGATCAACTTCTGGGTTTAATGATACAACCGTTGCGATAATTTGCGTTTCGTTTTTGTAACCTTTTGGAAACAATGGACGAATTGGACGATCGATAAGTCGTGAAGTTAGTGTTTCTTTTTCACTTGGACGACCTTCACGCTTGAAGAAACCACCGGGGATTTTACCCGCAGCATAGGTTTTTTCTTGGTAATTAACCGTTAATGGGAAAAATGAATTATTTTCGCCACCTTCACGTTTACCAACAGCTGTCACCAATACGATGGTTCCATCTATTTCTACCAGTACCGCGCCATCAGCTTGGCGAGCGACTTCGCCCGTTTCAAACTTAACAACCTGGTCACCAAATTGAAATTCTTTTTTTACTAGATTCACTATTTATGCCTGCCTATTAATTAACTTTATTTTCTTAAGCCTAAACGCGCAATCAATGCACGGTAACGCTCAATGTCTTTACCTTTTAA
>Ga0209826_1000371_pt1 | contig 32895 bp, 26 predicted proteins | sample GOMGulsemesocosm_5_FD_184637 | JGI IMG/M metagenome (GOLD analysis project Ga0209826, IMG submission 184637) | Methane-oxidizing microbial communities from mesocosms in the Gulf of Mexico - GOM15C Gulf of Mexico (SPAdes) (version 2) | ecosystem: Environmental > Aquatic > Marine > Cold seeps... | reverse complement strand
AAATCTGGCATGTTGGTACTTTTAACCACTCTACCTAATGTTTGCTTTATTGACATACCACCCCATAAGTTAACTTTAATTTACTTTCAAATGTAAATTAATCAAAAAACACCTAAAAGTCAACCTTGGTTAACTTTAGGTGACACCAAGCTTATTCTGCCCCCATAGGTAAACTATAATTAACTTTAGGTTATTTCAATCTATTCAGTAACTGAAAGACTCGCCATTGACAGAGTTAATTTTACCAACTGGTCGTGTGCTTCTTTTCTCTCATTCTTATGCATGAGACTTTAGGTCAATCGCTTTTTTATAGCATCACCAAAAGTCATAAGTTCACTATCTTTTTCATCAAACATGCTAAATTTTATTTGTACACGTTTACCACGAATAGGAAATTCCACATCAGATTCTGAGATTGATTTAGTCATCGTTCATTCTCCTACTCATTGAATTGAAGAATGAACGATTTAACGGATATGGATTTGACTCACCACTTTTATCGAAAACTGGGCAGTTTTGGATGATATTGAAAAAAAACAGGGCTGAACTTAAATAGATAACCCCTTGTTTTTTAGGGCTATTACAAGCATTCTACACATGTCATTCAACAATCGAAACCTATTCTATATTTTGGATCTAACCTGGGATTAGAAGAAATAATTGTAGATTTTCCAACTATTTATTGTGGTGCATATAAGAAGAAGTCACCACTTTGGTCATCAGATCGTTAATTTTCACTGCAAGTTCTCGTCACTTACTCAATAACTATACTAATACAAATATAGAGTAATTGTCACGTTTTAAGTCTGGCTTTTTGATTGAATTCGAGTTTAGCTTGGCTGGATTTACTGCTGTGATAGCGATGAAAATAGATATTCTGGATCTGATATCATGCTTCGTTAAAAACGAAATTGGTATAATGGTTGATGTGAATAGGTAAATGTTCTAATTAGAGATGTAGAAGTTTGTTGTTTAATTTATTTGTCTCTACATTCTAATTCGCAAAATCTAAATTTTGCTATTTTTAAGCAGTTTCCATTTACTGCCTAGTTATTAACCTTTTAAGCAGCCCTGAGTAACTCAACATACTCCTTATATTGTTCAAGTTGTGGTTCAAGGTTTGCCAATGGTAAAACTATGTCAGCCATTAGCTCATATACTATCTTACGCTGACTTTGACGATTTGATAGATCATAGATTTTAAGGCGCTTTCGCTTTTTATGATTTAAGCAACGCTGTGTAACCTCCTGAGCTATTTCGTTATCATTTGCGCTACTAGTAAAGGTGCGCCTCAAATCATGGATCCAGAACTTACGTACTCCAATATTTCCTAATGGATTATTAAAGTAAACTGTTCTCGTTTTGTATTCCTCAAAAAACTTCTTAAGCATCGCATTTAAGGTGCTTTCTGATAAATGCCCAGATTTTGATTTACGCTTTGTGGGAAATATAAAGGGGTTGGCACCGACTGATAATACTCTTAGCGTATAAAAAAGTGGCATAACAGCATCTGGTACATCGATAGTGATCTGCTCTTCGCCCATTTTGGTCGGTTTTACAACCCACTCTTGGCGATCAAAACTAAAATCATTCCACTTTGAACTAAGCAATTCTGTCTTTCTAAAACCAAAAATCAAATAAAACACCAGTGCAATTTGGCTCGAAGTAGGCGCCTGCTTTGGATATTGTTGCAATACTTTAAATGTATTTTCAATTTCAACTTCTGTTAAATATATTTGTCGCTCAGGAGGATAACCACCCGCGTGTTTTTCTACATTCAAATGTGAAGCAACGTTTTCTATTATGAGCCTATGCAAAGCTGCATACCCAAACAATCCGCTTAAGAAAAACAATGCTTTCATGGCAATGCTGTTTCTACCACTTTTTACAATAGTCATGAGTAGTTTTTCCAAATCTCTTCTGGTAATACTAGTGAGAAGCCTTTCACCTAAAGTAGGCTTAATATCTTTTTTATAAATTTGCTGCTCTTTTTCATATTTACATGAATGATTATCTAGATACTCATCGACAAGTTGATCTAAATTTTCAATAGAGGTATGAGTTCTTTCCAGAGGATTATGTCCTGCGACAAGCGCACGCTGAATCTCTATAGATTTACTCATTGCTTCTTCATAGTCCATGAAGTAAGGATTATTCTCTCCATAAGCAGCTAGCTTTTTTTCAATTCTTTTCTTTTGAAATTGAAAACGAACTTTCCAAACACCTTTACCTTTATCCTTTACTTGTAAATATACATTGGGGGCAATATAAAAAATGCCCTTTTTGCCTCTCTTAATTGAATTTAAGATTTGTTCTTCAGAATAAATCTTTTTCTTTCTTGGCTTTTTCTTTACTACTTTTGTCATTTTAAATTCCTAAATATAAGTTAATAATTCTTTGCACCAGTTTCGTTTGGTGCTGTAATTATTATCCCTACATAAAAATAAAAAATGAATACTAAAAAACAAATAATTTAGATTATTTCCAATAAAAACAAGAGTTTAATATTAAATTCTGTAAATATTATTAAGGGGTATAAATATTATTAGCTGCTGTTAATAATATTTGAGGTTAAATTAAAAAGTAAATTTAATCGGAAGTTTATATTTTAGTATTGTCTATTGGCTTAGATTTTATTATTAGCTTAAGTTTTCTGTTATCAACAAAATGAGAAATAAAGAAGAAAAACTAGTTAATGAGTTTAAGCATAAATTAGATGACATTTTCACAAACTTTTATATCGTCACCTTTGAGTAAATCATGCTAACTTATGAACTATAAAATGATAACGGAACTGTCAAATGAACCAACCCGAAATTCACCGCCAGCGCATAAAAGATATTTTTTCAGGCGACGCTCTTCACCAGCATCAAATAGATGCTGCTCAAAAAACCTATTCAGCTTTCAACAAAGACATTAGAGCAGTTGTCACGGCTGCTGAAATGCAAGCAGGCAAATCGGGTATTGCTCTAGCCCTATGTTGCTTTCAAAGACTTAATTTATCAGATATTGATATCTGCGATCGTAAACAACTAAAAGATACTCTCTACCTGATTACAATGCCTGACACTGCTTTACGAGACCAGGCGGAAGATGACCTTAAACTTTCCAAGAATGTTGTTGTTAGTAATTTTGTAAACTTTGAAAAAGCTTTAGAGGCTGATTTCAAAGGAAATCCCCCTAAGCTAATTATTATCGATGAGTGTCACTATGGTTCAAATGTCACTGGCATTAGATATAGCAGTATTTTTGATTATTTAGAGCAAGAAAATGACACCTGCAAAGTTGTATTTATATCAGCCACTCCATTTGGTGCATTATATGGCGCTGAAACTGAATATGAAGAAGCATTAGAGTTAAGTTCTGAGGCGGAAGAAGAGCACAATGAGCAGTTACTTGAAGAGTCTCGTGAGGCTGCGAACAATGCACTGAAAGATTCAATCCTACGACGGGATTTCGGTACTCGCCTAGTTTTTCACAAAACCAGTGATGAATATTATGGTGTAAGGGAAATGCTCAAAAATGGACGTCTATTAAACCTAGATGACAATTGCAGACACTTCCTCGTAGACTCAGATCAGCGAACTACATTCCTTAAGCAATTTTTCCAACACGAGGGAGTTGGGTGGTCATTAGTAAGAGTTCCTGCTATGCCAGCAGGAGGAGCAATGGAGGCAAAACAGTTTCTTATATCCGCTGGTGTGCCTGAGCATAACATTTTTATACTGGGTAACTCACTTTCGGGTGTACCAGATGATCAACATTCGACAATAGATCGATTTAAAAAAGACTTTGAAGATGCTCAGTTATTCGGTGATAAATTAATTGCAATAACTGTAGCTGGCTGCCGCGCAGGTATTAACTTTGGTAATTTAATGAAGAATAACCTGATTTCTACATGGGATAGTACAGTTGCCAGTGTTGCTGCTGTGGTTCAGGCTAATGTAGGTCGTGCATGCGGCTATCACGGAAATAACACTTCAATGCATTTCACAAACCGCAATGCGGCTGAAGCATACGGTGCAATATTAGATTATCTTGAAAGAACATGCTCTGATCATGCCGCGTCTGACTTTGACGGTTTAAAAGAGTTTTTTGAAGACATATGCCAGGAGTATCATGTTAACGGATTAGACGTAGGTTTAACGATTAAATACAAAAGGCGCAGACCAATAGGCGACGTTGAAACCTACTCAACAGATAGTTATGTAGCCGTACCTGCTAACCTTTTAGAAGCTGATTTTGACTTCAATATATTTACCAAAGATAAGCATATGCTTTCCGCTATCAGAATTTTAAGGGAAGAGTTCACCAAAAAAGGTGCCCCTTCTGTTAAAGGCAACCGAGCAATGCGCGGTAAAAAGAAAAACTGGATCAAAGCGCAATGGGTAAATGGCGATAGTTACGATAACCCTGAAAAAGCAGGTGTTGATGGCCCGCAAAAAGATAGAACAATTATGCTAACGGATATGTTGAACAACGATGAGTTTGTCGAGTTTAATCGAGTGGTAGCTCCCGGTTCAGGGGAGCTATCAGAAAATAAACTCATTACTGCGACGGTATTCAGTATTTATAATATTTCTCGCCGTAAAGTGATTAAAACGATTATGACACCTCATGATGTATGGGATATGTGTGATCATTTTAATATCCCTCACGACGATACAATGTTTGTACTTTACAAGCGTGGTGAATACGATATTGAAAGAAGTATTGCGAAAAAAGAACACAATAAGTTACCTGAAAAATCTGGCAGCTTAAGTGACGAATCACAATTTTCAGAGAAATAATTGTTATATGACTAATTCTGCAAACTTGCACCGTAATGCCATTGAAAAGGTGTTATCAGAAAATACTTTTCAGCATCAACGTGATGCTGCACAAAAAGCTTTTAAAGATTTTGATAATAATAGAGCTGTGGTCATTGCGGCTGAAATGCAATCAGGAAAATCAGGCATTGCTTTAGCTTTATCGGGCATGCAGAGGAGACAACTTAGTGATTCAGACATATGCGATCGTAAGCAGCTAAAAGATACATTGTACTTGGTTACAATGGCAGATCTATCGTTACTTGAACAAGCTAAACAGGATTTAGCCCCATGTAACAACGTAGTAGTAAGTAACTTTACTAACCATAAGTCAACTCTAATTAGCCAATTTAAAAATCAACAACCTAAACTTATCATCATTGATGAATGTCATTATGGTGCTGGTTCTGAAGCTGTAAGGTATTCTAAAATTTTTGAGTATTTAGAAAAAGAAAACACTCAATGTAAAGTGGCTTTCATCTCAGCTACTCCTTTCAGTGCCTTGTACTCAGCAGGCTCTGATTCGATATTACACCATAACTTTAAAACCAGCCTAGTTTTTCACAAAACCAGTGATGAATATCATGGCATTAGAGAAATGCACCGTAACAACCAATTAGTTAAGCTAGCAGAAGATCAACGAAATTTTTGCGACGATTCTCTTTTAAGAAAACGATTCATACGTCAATTCAAAGAACACAACTCAGCAGGATGGTCATTAATAAGAGTGCCAAGTAGTCAAGCTCAAATTGCTAAGGAAATACTTTTAAGTAATGGCATTTCTGAAGATCAAATAATGATAATAGGTCAAAAGTTGGTAGGTGTTGACGATGCTGAACTCGCAAGTATTGATGACTTCAAACGTGAATATCTAACCGCTGCGATGTTTGATGACAAATTAATTGCCATTACCGTTGCTGGGTTTAGGGCAGGCATTAACTTTGGCCATGAAATGAAAAATACGCTGATTAATACATGGGACAGCACCATAGCCAATATCGCAGCAATAGTTCAAGCGAACATAGGTAGAGCATGTGGTTACCATAGTAATATTACTGCTAAGCACTACACTAACCTTGACGCGATAAAGGCATATAGTGACTTATTAAATCACCTAGAAGATAATTCTGGTTCAAACGACTTTGATGGGCTTCATAAGTTATTTGAAGAAATCTGTGCAAAGTATGAGGTAAGAGGCTTTGACCGAGGAACGTATATAGCACCTCAAACTGAATATAAGGTTTCCAGAAAAAAAGACGATAGCCAAACATACTACACCGATAGCTTTGTAGCAGTACCAGGAAAGTTAACCCACCCTGAGTTTGACTACAGACAATATACGAGTAATCCGACACTACTTGAGGCAATAAGCCTAATTAGGGCTGAATTACTTAAAGATGATGGACCTCATAGGAAACAAGGAAGAGCTTTAAAAGGTGAACATCAAAATTGGATAAAAGCACAGTGGGTTAATGGTGTAACTTTTGATGATCATACTCCAAGTTGTGCAAAAAATAGAGCTGTTGAATTCACATCATTAATAAAACAAAAGCAACCTGTTGAGTTTAATAAAATTGTAAATCCAGGTGGCGGTGAATCAACTGAAGACAAGCGAGTTATGGCGAGTATATTCAGTGTTTATAATCTCTCACGCCAAATAGATGCGTTCAAACGCTCTATGGATGAAGATGATCTAGCAGAGATATCATTATTGTTGAATGTGGAGAATAACAACACGATAATTTTGCTTTATTTGCGTGGAGAATACTCGGAAGAATTAACTTCAGAAAAACAAGATGATGCTAATAACATCATCTCAACAAGAATTAGAAATGAATCGATATTTTAGGAAACCAAGGTATTTTTAGATCTAAACTTTAGTTTCCCACGGATTTTTATTTAGCAAACTAGGATCTGCTGCTAGTAATTGTTGAAAAACTTCGATCATCTTCTGTGCTGCTTGATCTATAGACAGCTCATAAGTGTCAAATGTTTCAACAGTATTAGAAACTAAAAAATCTTGCCATTCATCAGTTAAGCCTCCAAACCACAAATTAGAGCCTATTTTTCTTAATGCCGCTTCTGCGGCATTAAATTCATTATTGTTAGGCAAAGTTTCTGTCATAGTTAATTCCTTTTATTTAAATTATTTAGTTTTGTTAAAAAATCACTCAAACATAGCCCCTAGTGGTTGTAGTAACCTAGCCCTGAATATCTATGCACCTTATGCCATTTCCCAAAATTCTGATTTGATCTCATCAGCATTATTACTTTTATATATATTATCACCTATTAAGTAAGCATGAGATTGGCTGTTATTAACCATAAAGTGCTTTTCATTTTTCTTGTACAGTTTAAATGTATAGTGGTATTGGCTTGAATACTGAGCAGTCTGTGAAAATACATTGGTAATATTATTTTGCCCCATAAATTGGAAAATAGCTTGAGCAACATAGTTTAATCTTTCATCTCGTCCCATATTCATTGTAAACATCGAATACGAATCTTGATCATCAAATGCCACAAATATTTCAACGACTTCATTTGAATCTTTAAAGATAAAGTTAACAATTCTGCCATCCAGCTTCATATCTCCATCTTTATCTAATTCATAGAGTGAATCTGCATCATTATTGATATACATGACAGTACTATTTTTTACGATAAACATAATATCTACTTCAGCTTCAACAAGCCGCATTCTACCATCGTAATTAACCTTCTGATTACTACTTACAGCTTTATGACTGCTGCTTATCGATATCAATTTATTAAGTATTGTTGTTCTTATTTCAAACATCTTATGAGGTTCTCTACTAAAACAACAAAGCACACTTTTAAACATCACAAAAGCTTTCTGAGTGTCAAATTGATCCCCTACATTAGAAAAATCAGAATGATTAACACCACAATTTAAAGCATATTCTTGGTGCTCTCCGCCCATTTCCTCAAGTTCTTTTATTTCTTCTAGTATAAATTGGTTCGCTGTTTGAACATCGTTACCTAAAATTTGATCAAATAAAACTTCTGCCCAGCGTTTAGTAAATTGATCTATACCATCAATTAAAAGCTGGTTCTTAATAACGTCTCCCTTTTCTTGGTAAAAATCGATGAAAGGTTTTAGTTTTTGCATATTCTGCAATGCCGCGGGTTTACTAGATTCAGCATCTATTGAGTATCCCCTATCCTCCATATCGATAGCATGCAAGTAGTCATCATAGGCTTGTAAGTATCTTTCTTGGACCATATAACAGCCAGCTCTATTAACGTAAACCGCAGAATGATTTGGGCTAATTTCTAAGGATTTAGTAAAAAATTTAATAGCATCATCTTGATTACCATACTGATGACACTGAAGAGCTTGACGAAAATATTTCTCTCCTTCTTTCTCATTACTTAATTCCGATGATAGCTTCTTAGAAAACAAATTGAAGATTGACATAAATAAATTCCTTTTAATAAAGTTTAAAGATCATGAAAAGTAGTACTTTAACGCATATTCCCTGTTATGAAAGTAACCAGAATCAACGTTTATGTTAAAGCTTGTATCTAATATGGTTTCAGTTTCTTTCTCAAGGACAACTGACTCAATATACTTGGTAGGTATATGGCTGTTTACAAGGATCTCAGCTTGAGAATCTGTTGGATCACAAACTCTTAAATTTCCAGTTTGTTTATTAAACATTTTTTTTAATGCTCGGCTACCAGATAATGCATTATCATTTGCTGAGGAAATTGAGGAACTCGCTGCATTTGCTGGACAAAATAAACAATCAAGTTCCCAAAGTATGCTTGGTGATAGCCTTAATACTGCCCATTCCTGACTGCGGTCATTGATACGATTTTTGTAAAACATTTTATCATTTGGATATGATATTGAGAGAGAAATCATATGAGTCCGATAGTCAAATCTATCTCTGTCATTGATGTTATGTCTTTTAACAATTTCACCATTATAGTCTTTGCTATTTAACCCTATATCCAAAATACTTATAACGTTTTCTATCTTGGTAAAATGTATCAATTCGTTTATTCCACGTTCCTTACAGATAGCTTTAATTACACCTTTGTCATCAACATTCGAATAATTTCCTATTTCATGACTTTTCATAATTTCATCAATAATTTTCAATCGTAATTCAATTGTGGATTGAAAGGAGCCTCTTGATGAAAGCAAAGTGGAAAATAAAATATTAGGGCTATCTAAGTCTAATATAGGCAAGTCTTCTTTAATGACAATTCCGCTCGATTTCGCAAAATTACGAACAACTAATGAGCTTTTATTGGCAAATGACAATTCATTACGAACAAACTCTAAAGCAGTGTCTCTATCTATTAATACTGAGTTTAATATTCTTAAAATATCTTCTATTTCATTTTGCATATTAACTAAACAAATCCTTTTGCTCTGGTTTATCTGTGGTTGATTTAAGGCTGAATTGACGTATAAACTCATCTGAGCTAGATAAAAACTGCTTCAATAGCCCCTTTCGAGTTAAAGATACAAAAAGAGCAGCCGATCTAGCTTGGCAATTAATACTTTTTTTAGGATTAAACTCTATATCGGTAAATGCATTATAGTGACTTACTTCAGCAATCAAGGCTTCTTGTAAAGATAAAGTATTAAGGTAAAGCCAGTCATAAAAAATGGTTTTAGGTATTAAAGGCCAAACTTTCCCTTTGCTAGAAAAACCAATAAGCTTACCACTTTCCAACAAGCGTTTATCCCTTTTCACCTCATGAGTAGGTATTGATAACAGTTCCTTATATGGTCCGCCGTTCTCAAATACTTTTGAAGCATGAAAGATATTTTCTAAAGGAAGCTTTTGACCACTTTTCAATTCTACCTTCAGATTAAACGCACTTAATTGCACACCTAATACCTGTGTACTTTTGGTTGATATTTCTAATATTTTCAAATGTGCAAATTGTTCCTTTGCTGCTTTATGCAAGGAACCAATTGATTTTTGTTTTTGCGAAACAGCCATGCCCTTATGCCATTCAAAATCTATCATTTCTTCTTGTACATAAGGGTATTCATCAATAGCAATAAACACAGGTCTTAACGCCATATTGCTGACTCCATGTCATTTACAAGTAGCATTAAGTGCTTTTAATATTAATCACTGGCGTTAAACATTCCTGCAAGCTCAAGCCTCCGTGATTATAATAATCGCCAGCAACATAACCGGATATACCTGGTGCCATGGCTACAGAGACATTTTCATTCCAATGCCAGGGTACCTTTAACTCATCGGTAGAAATATTATCTTTTAAAATAGCACAGCGTGTTAAACGTTTTTTAACAACGTTTTTGGATATTTTTGCTTCAGTTAATTTATTTGGTACCCACAACCAGCCATGATCGGTGACAATACGGATATTCTTCCAGCCAGCTTTTAACAGCCCTTCCACTCGTGCAACAATATCTTCCAATATCGAATCAATATTAAGTGGCATCTTCATTTGTTGCTTATGCCCCATGTTATCTAAATCACCTGTTTGCACCCAAGCGTTTCCTTTAGGTTCACCCGTTTCTAGGCCATCTAAATATTGCCAACCTTTAACATCTAATGATTTTTTCAAATGGTAAGAGCTAAACTCTGAACCAGAGGCAGCAAGCATTGGCGTAAAGTTATCATTTTCTTGCGCACCAGAAAGTAAGTCTGCAACAGGAGTAACCGCAGCTTTTGCTGTTGCAGTTAATGAAGGTAATGCACACCAATTAGTTTTTAAAACCGTGCTAACGGAAAGTTTATCTAACTTTTGTTGTAATGTTTTTGCGGTATCAAAACGTAAACCATCAACAAAGAAAACAACCTGACTGCCAACATCATATTGTGCGGTTGACTCATTAACTTCATCTGATTTCCCTGGTTTACCTGGATAACCTTCTGCTCTAACCAGGTTTTGAAAGTTTAATGTGACTTGTTCTAACCAAGGGGTATAAATTACCGCTAAAACATTTGCCACAACTTGTTGTTGGTTTATATCTTTGGCAACCGCCATAGCATTAATAGCAGCAGCATCGGCTTGCCAAAAGCGCTCTTTATAAGTATTAGCCATTACCTCTACTGAAGGGCCAGTAAAGGCAATATCAGTATGTTCAACCACTAAAGCTAATTGCTCAAGAATAGTTAACCAAGGAGATAAGCCAAGGCCATACCATAACCATGATTTTCTATCTGATTGCTGCTCAAAAACCTCTAATAGATGCTTTTTAATAACAGTTACATCTTGCCCAGAAAAACCAGCTAACTTATCAGCAATCTCACTTTCATCTTTTAAGTTTTCACATAAGAAGTGGCTAGCATTGAATGCTAATCCATTAGGTTGAACTGATTTTAGCTTCTCAACTAATAATGGTAAGTTATGCCCCGTATCCTCAAAGCGCTGCCACACTGACAGCCATTCACCTTCAGACTCACATAAGTTAAATAAGACTGATTCAACAGCGGCCTTTTCAGGATCAAAACCATAGTTATCAGTACAAGTTTGTTTGAAGGCTGACAATTTTCTATCAGGCCATGACTCTTGTTTATCTTCAGGGTTATTTAACCAACCTAGAATATCTTTTGCAGGGTCATCCATTACAATATTAATAAAATCTTGAGCTTCTAATTTTTTGCCTCTTAATGACTCATCAGGTGTTTCTAATAAGTCAGGTAATATTTTTAAAATAGCTGCTTGGGTCTTTTTGTCTTTCGCTACATCAAGCTCTAAACCTACTTTTGGATTCGTTAAAAAAGATCCAACAGACCAATCTCTGCCAGCAGTATTATAAGCCCACCAACAACCACGATATTGAAGCTCAGCTAGCGGTCTCAATTCATCTGGGCATTGTTCTATTGCTCGTAAATCTTTACGTCCAACACCTGGTAAATAAATAATCGGCGTTTTGCCTTTGGGTAATTCACAATCTTCTAGCACACCTGCAATAGCGCATTTAATCCAAATAGCAGGACCTGTTCTTTCTTCTGGATTATATTCACCTAGTTCTACTAACTCAGGTAAGTACTGCTTAATAGACGGCATAGCAGGCTGCCACTGACATTCAATATCAGTCCACAAAATAGCAGCAGGTGCTATCTGCACAGCTGAATTATAATTAGCAGAATTTCTTAACTGCTCTGCTAGGTAATCAATTAATTGCATTAATTATTTTCTCTGACAAAAGGGAGCTGATATAAATCTAGTATTTGGTTTACTAATTCTTGTGTACGTTCATCTATCTGCTCAATAGACCAAGTATCAGAATTGATTAACTTTTGATTTAAATATAAACCGTTATTATATCCTACGTTAAGTCCTTTCTGGTCTGTTCGATCACGTTTTTCAATAAAGCTCTTTGTACCTAGTGTGCTGTTGTAACCAGAAATAGTAAGGTTACCTAATTTGTGAACATGTGTTTCTCTATATTCCTTAGCAAGCTCTTCATCATCATTAGCCATCATGTTAACCCATGATGTTGGAATGTTTTCACCTTGTGGAAATACATGTTCAATCGTCCAAATAAATTGCTTACCTTTTAAAGCCCATAAATCACGTTCGGTTTCCCTTGTCATACGGCTTTGTTCAAGTGCACACAATACATAACGACAAACAGACTTGTTATCCTCATATAGATTACCTGACAAGTCCTTTATGAAGGTCTCATCATCAGCACTAACGCTAACTAATTTTTCACATACTTCGTCAAAAACAACATCACCGCGTAAAGAAGGTATTTTCACTGAAAGCTCCATAAAAATACGCGTCAAATCCCGTGTTGCAGGCTTATCAGTAGTATTTCTTCGAACAAAAAATGAAATTAATAACTTTGTTATTTTCTCTAAATGTTCATAAGAAATTTCTAAAGCTTCTTTTTTAGCAAACAACAACATCAACAATAAATAAGATGGAACGCCCTGTACTCTTTCAAGGTCTTTAAGTAAATATGTTAACTTAGGCTGCTCTGGCACTGCCTGACGACAAATAATTTGAGAGTATAGTCCTGAATGCTTAATCATCTTAGACAAAAACTTCTCAGCATCATTTGTAATTAGCTTTTCATAGACATGAATTAAATTAGATTTAGTCGCTACAGGAACACTAATAATCTCTTTTAATTTTGGTTTAAAGGCATTGTAGTACTGCCTAAAGTAGCGTTCTTGCACGCTATAGTCATCACCAAGAAAACCAAGCACTTTTAACCAATTATTAAAATGAGTATCAATTCGACCTTCATCTTCACTTTCAAGTTTTGCTAATAACTTATTCTTAATGAGGTCTACTGCCGTTAAGGGTACTCCACGATTGTTTAATGATTCAAAAAGCGTATATGCATCTGAATGACTTGCCACTTCAATTTTAACTAAGGTGGCAGTATTCACTTTTTCAATAAGCTCAGTAAGTGCAACAATTGGATCGCTTACTTGAGATAAGTACTCCTCAATACGACCACAAAAATTTCTAAAAGCTCGAACAATTCGTCGATTGCCAGCATGCGATGGATAATCGGCTTCTTTTAATACACCAGCTTCCTTAAGTACCCAATAATAATCTTGTTGGTTACTGTTTTGAACCTGAGGAACTAATCTAGATTGTACGTTTTTCCCCTTTAAAGCTAATTTATGTTTTAAGTTCAACTTTGCGACAATTTCTTCTTCATCTAACTCAATTTCAAGCCCTGAGTAACTCTTATATATGGCAGCCATTAATAAAGATATAGTGGTCATGCGCTGTTGCCCATCTACCAACTCTAAAGGTTGTATTTTAAGTGCATCATTACTTTGGTTAATGCAAATGATTGACCCTAAAAAATAACTAGGGTCATTTTCTAATAAATCGTCAAACAAAGTATCCCATTGAGATTTACCCCACGTGTATTCACGCTGATAACGAGGAATGGTATAAATAACTTTCTCATCGACACTAAACAGTGCTGATATGGCATAATTTTCTACTGACTTAATCATCTAACCTGCTTCCTTAATCCATAGTTCCATAAAAACTTCCTTGTTTAAAATCACAATTGAACATGTAATCTAACGGGAATTAATTGTTTAATCTGCTGCTGAATTGCAACAATAAATGGCTGGTACTTATCATCAACTTTCCGGCTATATTTACGATACATATTTATTAAATCTCTATCGGTGGCAGTTTCAATAGTTTCCTCGTCGAGAATACCAGAAATTTCCGCTTGTCGTTTAGCCTTCAGTGATTCATCTTTTAAATTCAATTTATCAATCATATCAGAAGCACTTGGAATGCCTGCTTCAACATCACCATTACCAAGATACTTAAAACTGGCTTCATGGTTATCCAATGGAGATAAAGTTAGTCTATCGTCAAACCAATTAGCCTTGGCATCACCACAATGGCTTGGTGCACCTTTCTTCTTATTCTTAATACAAGACACATGCAAATTTGAGTATTCTATCTCTAAATAATCGAAGTCTTCTTGTGGCTTAAAGTGCTCAATATGAAAATAATCATTACTAATATCTTGATTACAATAACAGCAGATATAGCCTTGTTCTGTTGCTAAACTGGTTCTATAAGCACCTTTAGGAGCATCGTTATATGTTAGTTGCCAGTCCAAAGCAGCAGCTTTCCAATCGAGAATGGCTTGCGGCTCATTGTTCTTTATTATTTGCTTCATTCATCAAGCTCCAATAACCTTTTACGCTTGACAATTGCTTTGGCACGGCGTAACTCATCAATATTGCCGCATTTATTAATCAACATATTAATTAAATTTTCAGCTTGCTCTAATTCATTTTCTTCAATGTGTATGAACAACCTACTCAACTCATTTTTAGTATCAGGCTCTCTCTCATCAACACCTAAGTGCTGGAGTAGAATACTATTGCTATCCATTCCTAGTGATTTTTCAGGACGATAAGCGACTACTTCTTCATTATCTCGTTTAAACAACCAAATGTGCTTTGGCTCAACGTGACCAATAACTTGTGGGCTATGAGTCGTAAAAAAGAACTGGCAGCTAGGAAAAGTCTCTTTGAATCGTTTAATTAGTTCTCTTTGCCAGCCAGGGTGGAGATGTAAGTCAACTTCATCCACTAAGATCATCCCTTGCCCGTCTAAAGGTGTAACTAAGTCATCACCAGGGTTTGCAATAGCTAATCTCCTAGCAATATCTGCAACCAAGGCGATTAAACTAATTTCACCGTCAGACATTTGGCTTAACTTAAAGTCCTGTCCATTCTTTTTAATATGTAAAGATTTGGAACCCTCTTCATCAAACCACATATCAGTGCAATGAGGTAAAAAAGCCTTAATCGCTGACTGAACTGCCATTAATTGCCTATCGACTGACTCCTTTTCATAATTAGGGCTTTTTTTATGCCACTTATAACGGTAACCAAACCATTTTTCTAGTGATTCAAAATCAGTACCTGTTGCTTCTAAAGCATTTTCATATGCACTTAAGGGGGTTGTTTTTACTTTCGTGATTGAAAGTTTCCTCTTGTCATCAATTGACTTATAAGCTCTATGAACATTGTAATAAACAGCTATAGGGACACTTGCACGATAATGACCTAATATTTTTTCTCTTTCTAACCGATTTCTTAAAGGACTAATAAAATCATTTAAACTTTCATGGTCAGAGCTTTGTTCTGTTTCTGATGTGCTGCCTTTCCTGTAACGAGTAATAGACCAGTCGGCTATTTTTTGATTTGGAAGTCTTAGGCGGATATCAGCTAACAAATAATCCCTATCATTTTTGATATAATCATTATTAAAACGACGAGTCTTTTGGTGCACCCCTTCAACCCTAGAGGTCAAGCTTGTTAATAGTACCCGAAGTGCATCAAGTACAGTTGACTTGCCTACACCGTTAATACCAACAATTAAATTAATGTTAGGGTCAAATTTTAAATCGACTTTACTGATACCTTTGAAATTTTTAAGACTCAGACTTTCAACAAACATCTATTGAGCATCCCTTGCTGCTTTTTTCTCAACCAATGTTAAGTGATGGTCGTTAATACGGTCGCCTTGTTTACCGCCGTATCCCAAGCCAAGGTCAAACCATGGGGCTGAAGCTACGTCAGTTCCTCGGTCTTTCTTCCAATGAATGTTTGGTTTTGATCGCAGTATGCCAGAGTCTTTTTTGCCGACGTCTTTGGCTTGCATAAATGGGCGGATGTTTAGGCGCACGCCGTCGTTTAAATCTGGGTTCCAGCCGATAGGTTGTTCAGCTAATGACTTCCAACGTACAAAGATATCTAGACCCTTACGTTCAGGTAAAGAGCCACCGCTACTTTCACCAACAAGAATTGCTTCTAGTTGCTCTCTTAAGTTTCTTGCAGCGGTTAATCTCAGTTCAGCGCCTTCATCACCGTCTTTTTCTAATTGGATTTGGGTACTAATCCAATCATCAAGGTAAGTGTAAATTAGACGCTCTAAGCCTTTATAATCCAGAATGTGATAATTAACTAATGCAGAGAAACCATCTGGCAAACCATCCCATATTTGCCAAATAAACGGGCGATGTTGAAATAGTTTTGAATGTTGATCAAAGAACTTATCACGTAGCCATAAGTCTAAGTCGCGAGAGTTAACGGACTTTAATAAGTTGTTTAATACAGTGGCAGACCACTTATCACCATACGCGGCATGTAATATTGCTTCTAACCTATCAACGGCAGGCTTTTCACCACGGATTGCTGGAATACAAACTATGCCATCATCATCCACTAAACCATCAAACACTTTGTTTTTAGCGATAACTTCACGCATTTCAGATGCGAGTTCCATTTCTGTGTCCAGCTCTGCTGGCCAGCGGTAACCTAGTAAACGGGCTACAGCGACTTGCAATACTGTATCATCTTGTCGTAACCCAATGATTTCAGTAATTTTAGCTTCTTCACTCCAAGTTACTGAAGCGCATGGGTGGCCGTGAAAAATCCATTGAGTAAGAGCATTGGAAAACAATGAAGGCAGCTTATAACAATCACCTGAACTCTTATGGGCTACACGTAAAAGAGCGCCACGAACTTTACTGCTTTGATCAACAATCCTAACTTTAGTGTTATATGCTTTGGAGGAACATGTTTCCCAAACAGATAGCAGATCCTTTTCATCGTTCGGAATAATAACTACTGTATTATCATCAAATGCTTCTCCTTGATATAAAGTAGCTTTTACATCGCCCATGGCACTTATAGCTACTCCTTTTGAATCACCTAAATGAGTACCCCTTATCCAAGAGCCAGCTTTACCTTCACCTAATTTTTCCTCAACAAACCTTACTAAATCTCCATCACCCCAAAATATACACTTTGATCTGCCAGAGAATAATTGTGATTCATCAACAGTTGTTAATTGAAACCCCCATCCCTCATAATTTGTTATTTCCCATACATTTCGTCCAAATCTGGGATAATCGCCTGTTTGAACTCCATTTGAGAATATGCAAACGTCTTCTAACAAAGTTCCCTGAGGTTCATTTGAGGTAGCCACAATATTCTTTGCCGTAATTAATGACTTTCTTTGAGGAATACTTATTGATTTCATCCTACTTAGTTCAGCTTCTTTTTGCTCAATATCAAGTTGGGAAACATCCAATTGCAACAAGTTTTGGTTTTCATTTGGTAGTGTAGGATTTATGATAGTTAGCGCTACCTTTACTTCTTCGCCAGTAATCTCTCTAAAAGCGTAAGCCCCTAATCGAGCAATTAATGAAACAGAATTTTTTCTAAATAATACCATTCTGTATTTAGCGTAATAGTCTTTATATAAGAAGCTTTGTGGTATTACAGAACTCGATATCCCACTTTGAGAAAGTAATTTTAGTATTCTTGACTGAAAGACCGTGGATAAGTCAGTTTTTGACTCTGGGTAAGAATGTTTTGAAAAAGCCCTTAGCTCAGGGCAGCAATCTTCCATTTGTCTAAAGGGGACGTTAGTGGTTACCCAGGAATATTTATTCGTTAACAGATTTGCTGATGTGATTAACCCCTTAGAAACAACAATGGTTTCATTATTTATTTCAGAAGCATTAATAATAGCCCTTTCTATTATATGCCAAGGTCTAATTTCATTACTTTTAATATTTTTTAGTGGGTCAATTAAACTACCAAAAATGGGTGCATCTTTAAATGTTTGTTGCATCCATTTAACCGCACCTTGCAACTCTTCATCACCTTTAGCTATGTCTTTCCACTCTTTTTGTGCTTCATTAATTGACATGCCAGAACAAGCCAATTGTAGCTCAGGCAATTGACGATAGCCGCCTGCACCAGGATAGCGCCAAGCTTCGAGTGCTAGTGCAAAAGCGGCCAATTCAACACAACGTTGGTCTAGTTCTAAACCATGAATATTTTCAGCTATTACCCTGTCTATTGCTTGTTTAGCGGTTAATGCCTCTAGCTCCATACGTATAGGCACTAACATTAGGAATTTGGCTACTAAAAAGTGACCTGAACCACAACAGGGGTCGAGTGTCTTCAATTCACTTAAATCTTCAGGCCATTTATCAAAATCACCCGCAGCATTGGACCAAGTTTTGGACTCTTCATCTTGAACAAAACGAAGGTACTCTAACGGTACACCTGGAATCGCAGCCAGTTCTCGCAGCTCTTGTTCACTGGTCGCTGTTTGTAAGTCATCGGATGTTAATCGGCGTTTTGCCCACCAAGCGCCTAAGGCGTTATCGAGCAAAAAGCTGACCATATAAGGTTCAGTAAATAACTGAGTTACTGGGCTTAGTTCTTTAGCACCAATTTTTACCCCTGATTCATTAACCTGCTTTTTCTTTTTGTTTTGCCAGAACTGATAACACCAACCAAGAGCATCAGATGCCTGAAAAGTGTCTTCATGAAGTTTAGCAATAAGCTCTTCTAGTGTATTAACATGGTTAATTGAAAGCTTTACTTCAAATACAGGCGAGTCAGCGCGGAAAATTTGTGGCAGCATTTTCTGTGCTAATCGGCCTGCTAATTCCCAGCCGTCTTTAATATCAGGCTCTTCTTCAGCCAAATCAACACAGTCTTGAAGTGATACTGGTGTACCTGGTTCATACATTAATAAATTACTTTGCTCTAGAAAACGAGCAAACAACATACGATGCCAATGCTCGTATGACATTTCATTAACGAGTAGTTCGGTTTCCTGCTTGCCTGAGTCTTTGTTGAGTACATCACCTAACTGGCGGCTATGGGCACGCAAACGGTTTCTTAGTTTACGTTCTTCGTCTGATAAATAACTTGGTGCGCTTCCATCGCTAATACCTAAACGAGTGAGCGCTTCTGCTACTGCTATTTCGACAATATCACGTGCTTTTTCTACGGTTTTTTCTAGCTTGCCACGTAATGCTTTATCTAATGGTGTTCTCATTTTTATTCCTTTAAGCCACTTCGTTCAAATCAGTAAATGCTAATTTAGAGTTAATTTGGTTTACTTTCTTGCTAGCTTGGTACTACAGGGCCATTGGCAAGTTCTGCACGTATTTGAGCTTCAACTTCTGCAAGCCAATCTAGCAATTGCTCTTCTGATTCAATCATTGGTTTGTTTAAGCGGCTGTACCTTACTTTTGGGGCAAGCTCACTAATTGCATCTTTAAGCGCAGCGTCAAAACGACCTGGCAATGCTGAAATGCGATCACTCCATTGCTCAAAGCTAGTTTCTTCAAGTGCATCATAAACTGCGGCGGCTGAAGACAAATCAACACTTGGTATACTTGAAAGATTACGTTTGCTTAATAACGCTTGTTTTTTCGCATCATCAAGCTTCAGCCAATTGGTATCGTCGGTAAGATCGCGATGACAGGCATTAAACTCTTCTTCATATTCAGATAATTTGGCAGTAATTGCGTCGCGTAGAGCTGATTCTGCTTGTTGAAGTAGCGGCGTAACTGGGTTTGGTTCAACAAGTAAGCTTCGGCTTTCAACAATTGAGTCCATTTGCTGTGTTAAGTTGGCATGAACAGCTAAGACTTTACAGTAACGCAATGCAGTATTTAGTTCATGCCATTGGCTTGTTCTTGCTTTAACTAGATCAGCTTGGTCTTGCCACTGAGTGAACTGGCTTTGAATATCATCTTTGGCATCAAAGGCTTGTTGTAATTGATCGTTACCTGAATACATTTCAAGGTTGGTAAGCACACTGGTACTTGGTGCCAATGGTAATGGAGATTCACCCCCTGCACTACGAGCAACTTGTTTAGCATTAATTATGGCTAATGGTAGTTTGCTTTGCTCTTCACCTGTATTGCAATTTTGTCCTTCAGGTAATAATGCATTAATTAACCCGCGAACTTTAATTATTTGCACTTTAGATAGCGTGACATTTTCAGGACGGAATTTAGTTTGCGTTACTGATGACCTATCAAGGCTCTTAGCATCTACCGCTTTTTCTTGTCCGTCTGAGGCTTTTAATACACCTGCCGCTAGCATCGCGAATAAAGCACCTTCAATAGTGTCTTTACCCCAACCGTAAGGTGCATCCTTAAAGTTGTCGATAATTTCACGGCCAGTTTTCATCACACCAATAAAACGTTTCACTTCGGCACACACGGGGTGTTTGTCTGCTTCATCATTATGTTCAATGGCTTCAAGTGCATTAGCATCGGCTTGTGTACTTGCGCGTTGGAATACTTTCGCCCAACCTTTGTTGTCAGCCATTTTAAATTTGCTGAATAAACGCTGACAGGCTAATACACCTGCATTTTGAATTTGCTCAGCTAAAGATTCACCTTCAACCTCTTGACCACCTGCTAGTTTTACTTGGATTTGGGCAAAAATATCTTTTAAAATCGCTTTTTTTGCTCGGTCAGCTTCTTTAAAGCGATACTCCATGGCAGCGTAGGCTTCTTTACCCGCATCGGTTTTAGCAGCACCACGAACATCAATGGTACTTTCTGCGGCTTTTAATTTAACAATAGCTTTACGTAGTTCGTCTCGCTGTGTGGTTGGTACATAAATAAAAATGGTTGCTGAATCAGGGTTTGCACCACGTGCAAGATCATTGAACTGCTTTTCAAGCACTTCAGGTGCCCAGGCATATAATTTTTTATCTGCATCGCTTGGTAGCTCGTTACCAAACTCTAGGTTTATCATACGTGATTCTGCAACGGTTCCTTGCGTAATTCTTGACTGCGCAACTTGCTTTTGTACATACCTCTGAATTTCTTTTGAACGGAATACTTCTATTCTCTGCGGGTTACTTTTGAAATCATTTTCTTGCTGACGATATTCGTCGTACCACTGTTGGCTTTCAATTGTTTGTAAACGGTACTCTTCACCTGCCGTAGTTTGCATTGGCATAACCAAACCATCGTCAACTAACTGAGTTAATAACTTAGGCACATTGGCACGAAGCTCATGTTTGCCTTCCAATAAATTCTCTAGTAATAAATCAGCCAGAGTATCCGCTGTAGCAGCTATGCCGTATTCAATATCGGTTGGTAATTTACTGATTAGTAAAATCAGTGCAAGAATACGCCCTTGGAGTTTTTGGTCGGTATCGCCACCTTTTAAGCGACTAATAGTTTCGTAAATATCTTTACCAATAGCGCCACTTTGAACAAGGTTTATAGCTATTTCGTCATAAATAAAGTCCGCAGGTACAACATAACCAAGGCTAAATTCAGCCGTACTTTTTGTTGCGCCATGAACAATGCGGAGTTGGTTTCTTAATTGAGAGCCAGTTCCTGTTTTATCTAAAGCTGGTAATACTTTTTCCCAGAAACGACGGCGAACAGGTAATAGCGGATAGTCTGCAATCATCCATTTTTCATCATCTTTATTGTGTTCAATAATACTGCCGCGTAAATGACGTGAAATTTCACCTAATTCTGCATCAATGACATTTTGGATTGGTTGACGCGCAGTTTCTTTCTTTTGCAGAATGACTTTACGGATTACTGAATCAACATCGGTATCTTCAAGTTGCACTGGCACCTGAAAACGTCCTTTCAGACGGCTTAAGTTCGCAGTACCTGTTAAAGAGCTTTGACCAGTTGCGACAAAGAGTAACTTAGAATTTAATCGACCATTACCACTACAAGTTTCAACCACTTCTTGTACATCGAAAGCTTTTTTAACATCGTCGCCAATGTATTGTTGTACCTCATCAAGGACGACTAACGTTAACGGCAACTCACCATTAACTGCTAATGTATCCATGATTGCAGTAACCATTTCATCATTGGTTACATCGTCAACAATTTTGTATTGAGCACGTAACATATCACGCACTTCTTTTACGTCGCTAGCAAAGCCTGGTAGTGCTTGAAGTAAGGCATTACCCATAATAGGAGAAACATGAAGGTTCTTTAATTCATGTGTCCAAGGGTCGCGACCTTCTTTCGTTTTGGCATTTTCAGTAATATAAGCCTGTACTTGTTCTAATACACCTTCTTCTTTTAACCAGATAACAAAGCGAGCTAAATGATATTGCTCTGGTAAGCCTGCTGATTTAAAAATAATACCTAAAAATGCTAAACGAACTTGTTCACCTGCACCTGCACCTAAGGTACCAGAAGCAGCATGTAAGCCTTGGTGTTGAGATGCAAGTGTAGAAAGTTCATCAAATTGAGCAGCAATATTACTAGGTAGGTCTACTAAGCTACGCGCATAGCTACCATCATTTAGTTTTTGATTAGTCCATAAGGTACGGAGCATTTTTGCTAAATGCGATTTACCAGAGCCAAAGAAACCACTGATCCAAACACCAGGTTGTTCACCATCGTTTTTGACATTTTGCAGATAGGCATCAAGTATTTTTTCCATGCCTGCGGCATAAGCACCATCACATACAAAAGTTCTTAGTTCATACTCTAAGGTTTCTAGTGCAGTTTTAGACAAATCATCTTTTACTTGGGCAACACCATTGTTAGCAAGGCGGCTAGTTAGTGGGTCGTTTAAATAAATTTCGCGGTTTAGCATTTTATTATTTTCCTTAAGTCATCGCTGTGATGGCAGTTGCGTGGTATCCCCACCCATCCTTGGCATCTAAAAGTTTGTAATTATTGTTTTGGTGTTCACCTGGGAAGAAAACGACTAATCGGCCTTTTACCTCTTTAGCTATTTCTTCAACTAAGCCAGATACAGATGCAAAGCCAAATAATGCTCCGCAGCCGAGTAAGGCAATAACACCATTTTCATCTTGTTTCTCTATAAATTGTGATTTTAAGTTTTCAATAAGTTCATCTGAAAAGTCTTCATAAAGCCCCTTGAGATATTCAGGGTCTTCAAAGTAGGTTTCTTTATAGTCTTGCTCTTCCATCCAGTTTTCAAAGCTATGAGTTAGGTCAAGCTGAAGCCAAGGATGACCACTTTGAGTAGCACTCGCTTCAAACTCGCCGATTCTGGCTCGAAGCTTTAATTCATCTTCTTTGTTGTAAACAACAAAAATTGTACGTTCATCAGCAGAAACGGCTTTAGGCCAAGGAATACTGATATGGCTGTCAAAGCTTTGCAGTAATTTCGATAATCGATCTGACATTTAACCTTGCTCCTTTGACTGGCTCACTTTAGGTAACTCTATGTTTGGAAAAGTGACTTCTATCACTTCACTAACTTGTTTAAAGTTTATTAAACCTCTTAAGGAAGCTCTGTGCGCTAGCTCAAACAAATGCTCTTTATCTTGCGATAACATTTGGCACCAAAAACTGTCAAACATACGTTGACCAGATAACCCATGGCAGTGTGCTAAAAACAATGCATAAGCCAGATTCACATAAGTAGCTTTAGGTTGTGAACGGTATTTTTTAGCTTTACCTTCTAGGTAACTCGCTTGAGTCCAGGTGCCATTAATATTTTGTGCGAAAGACTTTAATGATGCTGCGCTAAAGCGATCAGGATCATCTTTAGCCAAATGTTGTTCTACTGTTTCACGAGGTAAATGTTCACCGAGCTGAAGCGGTAGAATAACGCTGGCAGAATTTCTGAGAATTGGATCACGAGCAACAGCAAGCTGTAACGCTAATATTGGCTGGGCGTCTTCTGACAGTTCCCACCATTGGCGGAATATATTGAATAACGGGATATTCATAGACATACCGTATAAATCTACTAAATGCCTAAAAGTTAAGGTGCGAGACTTCTCCGTCGGCTTATGTAATATATTAAAGTTGATAATATCGTCTTCATAATCTTGTTTGGTCGCGCTTTCATCGCGAGCGAAAAGCAATTCTTTAAGCTCTTCAATCATCATACTTCGGGCAGAATGGGCACCATTCCTACCAAATTTAAAACCAAATTCTGTTAGTTGTTGTTCGTTTGTCATTTGTTATTCCTGGTACCCTGGAGCAATGGCTAAATTCTCGGCACCATAAAGTGTTTGTCTGTTTCTGAGCCACAGTTGATATTCGCCACCTTTAAGAGACGAGTCTTGGGTGCAATCAACATTCCATCGACGAAGTAAATATCCAACAAGTGCTGCTCTTACTGTTAGCTGTAACATGCCTTTGTCCATGCCATAATCAAGCTCTATAGCCTGCGGGTATTGAACATTTGTTGGATGTGGGACTATGTGCAAATCCATCTTTCGCATCCATTGATTGTCTTCCATTTCTTTTTCAAACTCATCAACAGCAGTATCAAGCAAAGTAACCTTAGAAATACGCGTAATAACAAAGTCTCTAAACGAGTTTGTTTTTCTATCAAATGCACGCACATGCCAGCGAAGGCCATTATCTACTATGGTGTGAGGGATTATTTCTCGTGCTTTAGAGCCTGAAGATAAGGAAGTGTAAATAATAGAAACGGCTTTTTTATTTAATATTGCCTGCACCAATTTAGCAACTATGTTTATGTCTGGCACGTTGAGTTGCATAGGGGCATCGACAGGAAAAGAGACTTCTAGCACACCATCAAAACCATCACTAATTTTATTTGCCAGCTTAGCTAACGTTTTACGTGGTTCGTATTCAAATAAAGGCTTGAACTTTTTGTTTTGAATGTATGTTTTTGACGGATTATCAAAATCTGCATTTGTTGGCGAAAGCTCTCGATACAAGGCGATATCTCGCGTCGCATTTGCCATGCCCATTTCAAATTTGGATGTTAAATCAACTCTTGAGAAAGAGCCTTTAAACATCAGTAAGAAATCGATAAAAGCTAATCTTTGCTTTTGAGAAAAACTAATGTCTTTTAGTTTTTTATTATCCATTGCTATTAGGTTGCCATCTATTATTGATTTTAAAACATAATCATTTTGAGTAGGTTTTAATCATAACGTTTTTGCCTTAATAGTCAATCGTATAAATGTGGTATTTAGTTATTATTTGTAAGGTTAATAAGATTAGTCACTTGGAAACAACCAATGCCAGAAGCCGTTCCAGATTTTGATAACTAAATAGATGATAAAAATTGCCCAGAGAGCATTAAATATAAAGCCTAAAATACTAGTGACGCTATCCACATTACCTCCTTAGCCTTCAACGACAGGAAAGCATGGCTCGCCCCAAAGTTCATCCGAGCTGTCCATCATGATTGTAATAATTGATGGTACAAATTTACTTAAGAAAGCAACGGCATCACGCATTTGGTCTCTATTAACAGCACTGTTCCAAGTTGCACCGCCATGCATAGTCTGGTTACGTAATGTATATAAACGAGAAAAGATAACCGAAAGTACGGCTGAAGTGTTTTTATGGCCTAGTGCTTTGTGTGCAAAGGCATTAGCTGTTTTAAAATCATCTTGCCATTCTTGTTCAGGTCTTTTGTTGTTGTGAAAATCCCAAAATGGCTGAAAAACATATTTATTACTAAGAAGCACTCTAATGCTACTGGTGAACTCTTTCCAGACTAGGTCTGATAGTAAGCTACCTTTATCTAGCTGGCATAACCTATCAATAAAATTTCGAAAGGTTTCTTGTTCGGTAAAGCGGTGGTGGTCATCTATTTCATTGGCATATGCCGCATTAAAAGCTATCCAGAGAAAGATAAATTGTGCGTCTTGATCACCTTCTGCTTGCTCGGCTCGATCTAACCAGCTTAAAGCTCGATGTACTCGAAGGCTTAAGTTTATTGGGTAGTTATCTCGTTCTTTACGTTGACGTTCTTTTAATTGCTGATACTGTAAATAAGCCAAGTTTACCTCCATGTTAATTTTTTACGTTATTTGATCACTGATAAGAGGTTATTTCCACTGGGTGATAACAACCAAACCAAAGCCCCTGAATTAGCTAATACCGTGAACCAGAAACCAACTCTAAACTCTTTCTTTTGTGATTTGTGCCTTAGCACTTGTTGAGCTACTGCTGCTCCAGGCCAGCCACCAATTAACGCAAACATATGTAAAGTACTTTCAGGTGTTCGCCAAGCACCTCGCTGAGCTTTAGATTTATCAAATGCATAAGCTAAAAAGGTAATAGCGCTAGCACCAAAATAAACTAGTACTAGCTTTTGAGGAACATGGCCGAGGAAATAGGCGGTAGTTATAAGAGCAAGGAATATGACTGATAGATATATTGAGAATTTACTGACTTTCTTAGCTTGTTTTTTCTTTAATTTTTCACCTGTAAATGTTGCTTCATCAGCACAGTATCGCCCTTGCTTATCTTTGGATATTGAAAAAGTAATGACATCATTTATTTTAGGTGTGCGATTTCGATTTGAGAAGGCAGTTTTATGGATAAAAACGTGGTCTCCACCACCATTGGGTGCAATAAAACCAAACGCTTTATCTTCATTCCACTTAATTAATTTTGCTTTTAACCGCACTACATTCACTCCTTGAACTGTCCTTTATTGTACTTACCACCAAACAATAACTTATTGCTTTTATTTATGAAACTTTATTGTTGTATTGCTCCTTTAAATATTTAACGTGGTTACGATTAGTTTTTCTGTTTGGTGCTAACTTAATAGCATTAATCGAAACAACAAGATCTGCTTTTTCTTTGTCATCAAAAAGCAGATCTTGAAAGGTTTTGATGAAAGTTAATGCATTTTTTAGATAGCCAACACTACTGGGCATTTTAGTTTTTAGCTCTGCATTTTGCGTAAAGATCACAATAGAGTGAAATTGGTCATGGGGTAAATTCAATAGCAAGGAAAGAGTTTTTGTATGCTTATAGTTTTGTCTTAACGGGTTTTGAAAGGAGTGTTTTGAACGATGAATTGTTTGCGTCCATTTTGCTTGATTTTCAGAGCCAAAGATCCAACCACTCATATTTTTTGTTTCTATAACAAAAATACCAAAATTTGAGACAACGATATGATCAACCTGAGTCGTTCCTCCGTCTTCTAATGGCAAAGTAACATCATTAAGAATTGTATATTTCATTTCATTGAGATGTTTTGTTAAACCTTGAGTGACATAACGCTCCCCAATATATCCTTTAATTTGTGGCAGCTTCTTTCTAAAATATAATATAGCTAGTAAGCCGATTGACGTTAGAACAAACAAAGGCATTAGTGCCTTAAAAACTGATGCCAAAGGGCTTGACACGATAGCTTCATTATTTGGCTGTGTAATCTTCGCTTGTTTATCAATTTTGTACTTTTCGTTAGTAGAAAGAACTGGCTGATTAACTATATTCTGCTTGCCAAGCATTACTTGCTTGGTTGTTTTGGCAATCACAGGTTGTTGGCAGAAATTATCTAGATTACTTTTTGATTTAACATACAGAGATGAGTTCATGCCCAGTCGTCGCTTGTAATCAGCTACTTGTTGTTTTAGTAATATACAAGTTGATTCAGTGTACTGTTGAGTGGCATGCACGGGTAAAATTAGAATAGCAAAACTGAGAAATATCCATTTCATTATAATTTCCTTGAGGAACAGTGCTGTTTAGTGGAAGTCTTAATCGATAATACAGCAAATATACGAATAATAAATAATTGGCGTTAAGGTTCTAATATTTGTGTTTTTTAATCTTTTTTCATGAAAAGGACTAATGACAACAAAAAACATGAAAAAATTTAATGTTTTTATTTCATAATTTATTAGATATTTAGTTTGAGTTTTATCACTATAACGCTAAGTGAACTAATTACTGGCGTATCTTTTTGATCTTATTCATGTTATAAATATTATAACGAGTATAACTATTATAAAATTATATAACCAATGTAAGGACACTTCCGTCCTTATTTCTGAATTTGTTTTAATTATCCTAAATCACGTCAAATTTTATCTTGTCATTCTTGGCAATATCCATGTCATACTTGGCAATTTCTGTGTCAAGCATGACAAAAAGTATGTCAAGGTTTCACTCTCGCTGAGTGTGAATACATTTTCATATTATTCAAAAACAATGGAAACTGAGCTATTTTAGGTAGCGAGCAATAATAATATCCATTGGCGCTTTTTGAATACTTAACATCAATAGCCATTCAGCAACTGTTAACTTAACAAAATCCACTGGTTCACTTGCAACATAATGAGATTCATCTTTAGTAATAAACCTCGTATTTTGATGTGATGATTTCATGATGCTAGAAGAAATAGCAATATCATCGATCTCAAACTTACCCGTGTCATCACCAACAACAATGCCATGCAGCACGTTTAATACAGATATTTCATCTTTGAGATCTTCAACAACTGTAATTGCGGTAGCAGAAGATAGGTATGTTTTTGCCTTTTCAATTTCTAAATCTTGAAAATCTGGGTGAATTTCTAACTTGGACATAAACACTCCTTTTAAGTATTAAGGAACTATAACTGATTGTAACTACGTTTTTTTAGACTTGTTATACAAATATGTATAACAAACAATAAAATAAACAAAATATATTTAATATAATATAGACCATAAAACAAAAAAATACCCAATGAATACATATAAAAATAGGCACCTAAAGATAATATTCAAAAAAATTTGGTTTTTTTAATATTTTCACTATGATTAGCTAAGAACTCAAAACAAAATTAACTGGGTGCTATATGTCAGAATCAAAATATTCAAATGAAGAGTTATTTGCCGAAGCTAACAAGTATGCTACTAGAGATGAAATGAAAAAAGGTTCTGACCTGATGTATCAGGCTTTGCAAAGAAGAGGGTTACTCGATAAAGCTTTTGAAAATCATCCTAATAAAGGATTAAAGAAAAGTCCGAATGGTTATTGGCAAGATAAAACAAATATATTGAAAGAAGCCAAAAAATATAAAACACGCACAGAGTTTCAAAAACACGCAGCCGGAGCTTGGGATGCAGCCCATAAAAACGGCTGGTTAGAAGAGTGTTATCAACATATGAAATTAGTTGGAAACAAACTGAATCGTATTGTCTATGCCTTATTTAATCGAACTGAATCTATTATTTATATTGGCTTAACAAGTAATTTTGACCGTAGACTATTAGCTCACCATAAGAGTGAAAAAATTAAAGAATCAATTTTAGATAAAGACCATGATGTAATATTTTTTACACCAGGCTATGTTGAATGTCGCGTGGCTCAACAAATTGAAATTGAAAAAATAGCAGCCTTTAAACAAGATAATTATACAGTACTAAACACAAAAAAAGGTGGTGAACTTGGTGGTTCAACTCAATTTGTTACTTTTGAATATGCTCAACAGTATATATATGAGCAGAAGATAGAAACAATTACCGAACTGAGCAATCACCCTATCGCAGCATCAATTTATAAAAATGATTGGATGGATAAAATCATATTTTTTGGTGGTGGTGATGGATATACCATAAAGCCTAATGGCTATTGGACTTTCAAACGATGCCAAATAGAGGCTGATAAATATGAGACTCGCACCGAGTTACAAGAAAAATGTGGTGGTGCATACTGTCGCGCAGCTAAGGAAGGGTGGTTAGATGAAATATTTAAAAGCCATCCTCAGTTCGGTTTAAAAATAAAAAGGCTCCCTCTAGATATGTCTGACGAAGAGTTTTGCGCATTAGAGGCGAAAAAATATAAATATCGTAAAGATTTTCAGTTTAATTCGCCAGGGTGCTACAAAAGAGCGTGTCAAAATGATTGGATTAATACATATCAGTTTGAAAAATTTCCAATAGTGAAAAAAGCCCCAAAATATTCTATTGAAGATATTATTGCTAAAGTGAAGTGTTGCTCCAGCTTTAAAGAATTAAAAAATACAAACTCAAAAATGTACTGGTATATCTATAAAGCAAAATTACAAAATAAGTTTAAGAGTTATTTACTAGTTACTTAGAAAGCAAAAGATGTAGATTCGATTCAAGAACATTAGTAGGTACCTTATGAATACGGTTCTTAAAGATTGGCAGATTGTCTCAATTTTTGACAATGAAGATCTTATTGGGGTAGTTCTCAGTGGTATTGTGGTAGATGATAGGAGTTGCAGGTATAAAAAGGATGATTATATCTGTACCTCAAAAATCAAATCATTAAATGAAAAAAACCAAATTGTAATCACCAGCAGCGGTAGTGTTTATCAAATCCTAGGAGAAGGAAATAAAGCCGAGATCCAGTTGGATGATTTGGAGTTATTAAGGATTGGATTCACCCCCCAGCAAATACATGCCCTTAAAAGCACTAATATCAGGTATTTTCACTGATTTTGAAGATGGAGAAGGTACTGCGTCCATTTATAGCCCTCCAAAGTAGTTTTTTTGTTTGTTTGTTTGTTTTTCTGTAACTCAAAAAACATTGAAAAATTAAATTCAAATTTATCAATCAGTAATTGCTCACTAACCATGTAAGTCACTAATTATTAGTTTTTTCATATTGATCAAGGCTATCAAAAAATACTAAGATCACATTGTCGGGGGACAAATTTTAAAATTTAATTAGAGGTTTATATATGCGTGCTCCGTTATTTACAGATGAAGAAGTCATAACAGCAGGTTATGAAATTAAGAATGATAAAACAAAAAAAAAGAGAGTTACTGGTCAAGCTCTAAGTAATCAACTAGGTGGTGGCAGACCTGATCGGTTGCTTAAAATATGGGAATCTTATATCTCACAAGAAGATGTTGTTTCAAGTGAAAAATTAGATCTACCTGCTGAGCTTGAAAGTTTTCTAGAAGAAATTTTAGATAAAGTAAGCTTGAACTTAAGATCAATATTGGCAAAAAGCGATGTTCATATAAATGAGTTAGCCAATAATCGCATTGAAAAAGAAAAATCGTGGTGTGCTGAGCAGATTAACCTATTAGAAGAAAAGCTTGCGGACGCTGACTCAGTTATTAACAAAAACGAAGACAGTATCGATGATCTTATTGATGAGATTAAAACCCTTGAACAGTACAAACATAAAGCTTTTGAGTTTGAAAAATTAGTGATCGAACTAAAAACTAAGTTAGAAGCTTATGAAAATTCTATTATTGACAAAAATAGAATAATCACTGAGCAAGAAGCAAGAATTGTTGAGTTAAAAGAAGCAGCATAGAAAATGAAAGTGGCTCGATTAGAGCCACTTCTGTCCATATAAATATTATGTTCTTTTACAATTTGGTCAATAGTTTAAAAACTATAAAATCCTGTGAGCAAGCTCACTAAACTTCTATGTTTAATTGCTATGCACCAATTAAATTTGAGAGTGAAGTATACCCAACTAAAGGCATTATCAGCTCAGCAAGCTTGTTTAATGCTTCAACACGCTCCGGAAAAAAGCCATAACAGTCATATGTTTTTTCGACGCCTTTAAGGCTATGATTCATCGATTTCTCGGCTACAGGTTTACTAGTTCCTAGCTTACTAAGCATCGTACGCGCTGTGCGACGAAGGTCATGAATCGTAAAGTGTTCAACAAAAATTTCCTCAAAATAATTAGGACCTGGCTTTCTGTTGCCATAAGCGATGCCAAATAAACTTGAAACAGCATCATTTAGTGTATCTTCACCAATATGTGCCTTTTTGCTCTTTTTTCGGTTTGGAAACAGATACTCAGAATTTGCACTGAGCAACTTCAAATCATGAAAAAGTGGCACGGCTAAGTCGGGGATAGGAATAATTAATGCCGTTTCTGTTTTTGTGCCACTGGCAAACAACTTAAAAGTTTGCCGCTTTAAGTCTACTTGAGTCCATTTTGCAGATAGCAGCTCCATCTTGCGAGTAAGCAATAGCAATAATAATACGAGTGCTATATACGAAGCTGTTGGAATTTTATGAGGGTGGTTGCGGAAGACCGAGAAAGCAGCTTCAATCTCTTGCTCTTCTAGAAAGCGTTGGCGTTTTTTGTCAGCGCCTCCCGCATCTTCAGTTTGAGAAAATTCTTGCGCAATATTACAACTAACCACTTTATATTTAGTTGCTAAACGATATACACGTTTGATAAAAAGCAAAACTTGATTTGCTACAGATGGACGATCCGAATCCAACACTCGTTGAATAACATTATCGATGTCATAACTGTGGATACGGTCCATTCTAATGTTACCCATGTATTCTTTGATTTCGTTGTTATAGACACGTTCGTAAATATAAGCAGTTTGAATTTTACTACGCTTTTTCTCCAAATATTTATTAGCGCAATCATCAAATGTAACCAATTTTGGCTGGTTTTGACGTTCAATATCGAGTTTTGGATCAATGCCATCATTTAGCTTCTGACGGCAATCAATTGCAATTTTTATGGCGTCTTCTAAATCTAGAAGCTCTTCATGGTTTTTACCATACGAACCAATTTTAAATTGACGTCTTTTACCATAAAGTTGATAACGAATTATCCAACTTGCTTTACCTATTGATTTAACGTCAAGGTATAGACTAGGATAAAAATTTGTGAAGGTGGGGGTTCCGAGTTGAACGAGTTCTTCAATTCGATTGGCTTGTTCTAATACTGGCATTTTGTTACCTCAATTGCTCATCAAATGTGATGAGTAAATGAGGAGAAGGTCACCAAAAAATCACCACTTTGGTCACCACTTGAAGCAAAAATAAGGCTAAGAAAACATATTATTTTAAAAGCTTTCTTAAATATTTTGACTAAAAACCCTTAAATAACAGGCTAAATAGCCAAAATATCAGTTTAAACTAATAGAAAACTTTCTATTCGATATTCTGGATCTGCTCACGCATTTGCTCAATCAATACTTTAAGCTCAACTGCACTTGAGGTCACGTCAGTGTTAATTGATTTAGAGCCAAGTGTGTTTGCTTCACGATTAAACTCTTGCATCATAAAATCCAAACGACGACCTTGCGCGCCACCTTTTTTGAGGATTTTTTGAGTTTCACTCACAT
>Ga0209826_1000370_pt1 | contig 32897 bp, 32 predicted proteins | sample GOMGulsemesocosm_5_FD_184637 | JGI IMG/M metagenome (GOLD analysis project Ga0209826, IMG submission 184637) | Methane-oxidizing microbial communities from mesocosms in the Gulf of Mexico - GOM15C Gulf of Mexico (SPAdes) (version 2) | ecosystem: Environmental > Aquatic > Marine > Cold seeps... | reverse complement strand
TTTTTGATGGTGGTCCAGAAAGGAATGTTAGCTGTCTCTAAGTCAATCAAGCCTTCCTCTTCAATAACGGCTTGAACTTTACCTTCATAAACAAAAATACAGCCTTGGCCAGGGCCAACAATTAATTTGGATGCATTTTTTATTTCATCCCCATTTTCTGTCCACTTTGACAGTAAAATATCTGCAGAAGGGTTATCCCATTCAATAACTGAACGAAGTTGTCTTTTAATACCATCAAATAGAGCCATATTACCCTCAGTGTAAGTTCAGGTAGCCTCTGATTAAGTCCAATTATTTTTAGATTGCTAAAACGGCCGATATTTTTCATGAAGTTCGGCGCAATAGAGCGACTATTACGACTCACTTAGGAACGCGCACGAAATAATATGAGCAACTGTAGGATGGGCAAAGGTCTTTTTCGTGCCCATCATTATAGTGTACAGCCATTAAGTTGTCTGGTATAGCTTGATGGGCACGCTGTCGCTTTGCCCATCCTACAGGTTTGTAACTTGCTCAAGTTATTTTGTGCTCATTCCTTAGTGAAAAATAGCGACAGTTTTTCTGCGCTAAATTCTAAGCAACTTAATCTAAGGCTCCTCAGATGTTGTATTATTAGATTATAGTGAAAATCAGGAGAAATATAGTGATAAGGTTATTTAAAGGTATTAAACCTATTGTTGGAAATAAAGTGTTTATAGATGAAAGTGCTGTTGTTATTGGTAATGTAACGATTGCTGATAATGTATCAATCTGGCCAACAACGGTTATTAGGGGGGATGTAGAAAGCATCCAGATAGGAGAGGGTACTAATGTGCAAGACGGCTCTGTTTTGCATGTGTCGCATGCGGGTGATTATTCTACAGAAGGACATCCTTTAAAAATAGGAAAAGGAGTAACGATAGGCCATAGAGCGGTTGTTCATGCCTGTACCGTGGGTGATTACTGTTTAGTTGGTATTGGCGCTATTATTATGGACGATGCAATATTAGAAGATTATGTTATGCTCGGAGCTGGGGCTTTAGTACCACCAGGGAAAAAATTAGAAAGTGGTTATTTATATGTTGGCTCTCCGGCTAAACAAGTACGCCCTTTAAAAGAAACTGAGAAACAGTTTTTAGAATATTCTTGTCAACATTATATTCAGTTGAAGGATGAATATTTGGAGTAGGGCTGTAGGTATCTTGACCAATATCAGTAAGTTAAGGAATTAGGGTTTTGATGTTGGCTCTTAAAGCCCTCGCCCCTTTTGGGGAAAGGGTTTGGGTGAGGGGAGAGATGAAAATTCTCTACACCTTTGCCCCTGTGTTGCTCTACCTTCAGTATTTATGCAGTCGTTGCTGCCGACAAAAACCAACTTGCTATAAATTCCACATCCGTGGCCTAGTGAAGTCTACTCATAGATTAAAGTTCATTATTAAGCTTTCTATAATCTGCTAAATGCTTGTTTAATTCTTTAACTTTATCAGCAGATAAATTTCCGTCATTTACAAGTTTATCATTCGCAATGATGCTTGTTTTTCTCAATTGCTCAGCAGCTTGCTTTGTAGGTTCTAGAAACTGAATGTCCTGTTTTATCATTGCATCTTTAGCTTTTAAATTATCTTGTCGGTTCTGTTGATCCACTTCTTTTATAATTCTCCCCATGACTGATCTTACTGTTACTTGATCTTGTTTGGGGATTTTATTAAAAACTTTCTGATCTAACGCCAAAACACCAAAAATATAAGAAAGAGGAAGGTCTGTTACATATTTCACTTTTGTGTGCCATTGTAATGCCAAAGCAGCAACAGGAGAGCCAGCCACAATATCAATCATATTGGTTTGCAAGCCCATAAGTACATCACGTAATGGTAATGGAATCGGCGAAATAGAAAATGCTTTTAATGCCACTAGAGCCAATTCATTATTTTCGGGAACCCATGCTTTACGAGAGCGCATTTGATCAAGGTTTTGAACAGGATCGATAGACATAATATAAGCCATGCCTAATTCGGCAAATCCAAGCGATACAAATCCCTTCTGTTCAAGACCTGCCATCAATTCCTTATCCATTTTTTGTCTGACATAATCGACCTCATCTAACCCCTGAAATTTTAAAATTAGGGTGTAGAGCCGAATATCAGGGTAAATCTGGCTTAATGTATTTCCTGTTACCGCAGCACCATGCAGTTGATGTAATCGAATTTTTCGCAAGACATCCTTGTCTTTTCCCATGACACCACCAGGGTAAAATTTAAACTTTACTCTGCCTTCGGTTTTTTTTGTTATTTCATCTCCACCTTCACGCAATTTTTGCATCCAAAAAGAACCGTCAGGAGATAAGGTAGCAATTTTTAAGGTAACTGCTTGTGCATGATTATTAAAGGCGATAAATAACAAAGGAACAAGAAATGTCCACTTTAAAAAAGATGATTTCATATGTAAGTGTAGATAGAGTGATGCAAGAGAAATTGCTTAGTTATTGCAACTGGCGCGAAACAAGCATATATATTGTTGCTACAAAACGGAAGGCGATTATAAGTACCTGAGCATATTTGATTTAACAGAAATATTATATGAACGTCCGCTCTCGGTGCAATTTATTAGAGAAAAGAGCATTGTTTTATTCGCGCAGAGGGCGAGCGCTCCTACAAACCATTATCAATCTTTAGAATAATTAAAAGACTAACAAACTCTTAAAAGCGTTATATTGTAGACCAAAACCACGTATAGAACCACAACAAGCCTTCTCCAATATGAAATGAGTCTGAAACTATGCCCGTGCTCCATTTTTGAGTATCTTGATTAATTACAAAAAAATCATCAGGTTTAGATGATAAAAATCAAAACAGGGGTTCTTTGTGTGAATTGGATATGCGCAATTTTTTGATTTTATTCATTAGAAGATTTATACTGAAAAGATTACTTTAAGACTGAATAAAAAAGGTGCTAATGTTATTTAGTGACCTTGTTTTTACATCAATTGCAAGCCAATAGGGTGTTTATTCTTTCTACCCCCATTGTTTAAGAGAGGATATATGCTCACGCCTATTTGTGCGGGTCACAAAGAAAAATCAGGATTAAAAGCAACGCATAACTGGATTAAAGAAAATAAATTGTCTTTGGATGAACGTCTATTACGTGATGGAGCGATTCTTTTCAGGGACTTCCCGGTTCAAAATCAAGATGATTTTTATTCCTTTTTGGAGCTGTTTATCGAACCGCATGAAGATCTTCTGGACTATGCCGGTGGAACTTCTCCCCGAGAAAAAGTGGGTAAAAAAATATACACCTCAACTTCTGCACCTGCATTTGTAAAAATTATGATGCATCCTGAAATGTGTTATGTTGAAAAATTCCCATCCAAAGTAGGTTTCTATTGTAAGCAACCTTCAGAGCAAGGGGGGGAAACGCCCTTGGCAGATGCCAGAAAAATACTTAAAGAAATACCCGATAACATTGTAAAAACATTTGAAGATAAAGGCATTATTTACTACCGTAAAATGCCGAAGCTTACCCCGCTTAGAGTTTTTTTGGGTAAAGCCTTGCCGTCTATAAATGTTGCAACATGGAATTATACGTTTGCGACTGATAACAAGAAAGACATCGAATCGGCTTGTGAAAATTCTGGTCTATCCTACACATGGAATAGTGACCAATCTTTAACTACTGAAGCCAAGGTTTCTGCCATCCAAAAACATCCGCAAACGGCTGAAAAATCCTGGTTTAATACAATACACTTCTTCATTCATGAAAAATACATGTTTGGTCATTATCTAGGGCCACTCATTCGAGTTTTTAGAAAATTAACGGGTGAAAATTTTGAGGTTTTTTATGGTGATGGCAAGGTTATTCCTCCCACCATCAAAAAACAGGTTTTAGACATAATTGATAAAAACACCTGGACATTTCAATGGCAGAAAGGTGATGTTTTGTTAATTGATAATTATCTTTGTATGCATGGAAGAAATCCTTTTTCTGGGCAAAGAAAGATTTATGCTGGACTTATTGGAAAGCCCTTAATTAAAGATAAAGAGAGAACTCATGAACCTAGATAAAGTCATTAGTGATTATGAATCCTTCCACAAGGATCCCTTAAATATTAGAATCCATATTATTTGTATTCCTTTAATCATATTAAGTATTGTTGGCATATTAAATGCCATACCTACAACTTTGGGGGGGCTAGGTATCGGTCATATAGTGTGTCTTTTGTATTCTAGTTATTATGTTTTTTATGCACGACCCTATTTGTTATCATGTTTTTCTATGTTTGCAGTTTTAATTGCGATAGACTTTTTTCTCGCAAAACTCCCAATTCAATTGTATTTATCTATCAATGTTTTTCTTTTTGTTGTGTGTTGGATTTTACAGTTTTGGGGGCATAAAAAAGAAGGTAATAAACCAGCATTTATTGACAATAAAGAAACAGCTTTTCATTCAACATTCATGGCCCCTATTATGGTCATCAAGCACATCAAAGATCTTTTTTAATTTGGTAAAGCTAGAAAGCAAATGGGGCGAATTTGTAGCGATACTTCACGGGCTCACGATGGCGGTTTTCTATCGGCTGGTTTTTGCCGATAGGCTGTGTTGCTAAAATGATTGCGTAGCTTGCTATGCGTCGATTTAAGTGTCTCGGCAACGGCTCCTCGATAACTCTCCTGTATTTCTGATTACGGGCTTCCCGTCCTCGTGCGTTGCTCCATCAAGTTTCTATGTAATCGTGACTATCAACAAAAACCAACTCACTATAAATTCCGCATCCATGGCTGCGTGAAGGATAGCAATATTTTCTAAAGGAGTATAAATAATGATAAATACACTTGTCGGTGATATCAAAACTGGACGTTTATTACGTCTCCAATATATAGGTTATTCGTTAGTTCTTCTGTTAATGGTATTGGGCTTTGTTATTTTTACTATTCTTGCAATAGGGGCTGGAGAGCATCTATTAAATGGAAACCTTCAAGAAGCTCAAGCACAACTGCAAGATTGGTTTAGCTTGCCCTTTATATTGGCTTTTGGGGTGTTCATGATAGTCCTTTTGTTTAGCAGTATGAATATTATGGCTAAACGTATTCGTGATATTGGTCTTCCAGGTTGGATAACAGTTTTTGGGGTGATGATACTAGAAGGAATTGTATCGGTCGTTATTTCTGAGGAATCAGGGAGTAGTTTACATACAGTGGTATGGTTACTTCTGGTTTTGGTTCCATCTAATACATTGGGTAAAGAATAAGTGGGCTTTGTTTGAATGATGGTTATACCTCACGGAATTACGACTAACACCACTTTATTCCCCAATACCAACTAATTAACCTGGCATTGGAATTAACATAGCTACGATAATCGCCACTAGTATTAATCGTTCCAAAGGTTTTCGCATGTAGCTCCTTCTCCCTCGAGGGAGAAGGCTGGGATGAGGGTGAAATAGACTGCCAGAACTTATGAACGATTAATAATTAACCAAAGTGTTGCGAACACCCAGCAACCTAGAAATGCAGATGTATTCTGCTAATTAACTGTAGGATATTATACGTTTTAGTCAGGTGTTTTACTGTGGTAACAATAACAATAATATGGTTGTTAAAGTGTAAATATCTAATACACTACATAGCACTCAATTCGCTATACTTTGGTAGTAGAATACACCATATAGACTCTATTTATGGAATCCACCTAGCAGGACGACAATGGCAAAAGAAAATAACTTTGAAGCAACACTATTCAACACGGCTGATAAGCTTAGAAAGAACATTGATGCAGCCGAGTATAAGAATGTGGTGCTGGGGTTAATCTTCCTCAAGTATATTTCTGATTCATTTCAAGAATTATATGAAACGTTAGAGGATGATGAATATTCAGATCCAGAAGATAGGGATGAATATGTTGCAGAAAATATCTTCTTTGTTCCAAAAGATGCCAGATGGAGTGGTCTACAAGCTCAGGCTAAATCACCAGAAATAGGTGTAGCTATTGATGATGCCATGAGTATTATCGAAAAGGAAAATGCCGAACTTAAACATGTATTACCTAAAGTCTACGCTAAACCTAATCTCGATAAATCGGCATTAGGTCAATTGATTGACGTTATATCAGATATAGAACTTAAAGCTGAAAATGAACACTCTAAGGACTTATTAGGACGTGTTTATGAATACTTCCTCGGTGAGTTTGCCAATGCAGAAGGTAAAAAAGGGGGGCAATTCTATACACCAAAGTCCATTGTTAAATTGATGGTGGAAATGATAGAACCTTATAAAGGTCGAGTGTATGATCCTGCCTGTGGTTCGGGTGGTATGTTCGTCATGAGTGAGAAATTTGTTGAAGAACACCAAGGGAATATTCAAGATATTACTATCTATGGTCAAGAGTCTAATCAGACCACATGGAAGTTATCTAAAATGAACCTTGCCATTCGCAATGTTAACTCACAGTTTGTTAACTGGAACACTGAAGGCAGTTTTTTAAAAGATGCTCATCCCGACTTAAAAGCTGATTTCATACTGGCTAATCCACCATTCAACCAGTCTGAGTGGGGGCAAGAAATACTACAAGAAGATGGTCGTTGGAAATATGGTGTTCCACCTAAAAATAATGCTAACTTTGCATGGATGCAACATATGCTATACCACCTTGCACCTAATGGAGTGATGGCAACGGTATTAGCTAATGGATCATTAAGTTCCAATACATCGGGTGAAGGTGATATTCGACAAGCATTGGTTAAAGCTGGTTTAGTCGATTGTATTGTTGCCTTACCTAAACAACTTTTCTATAACACGGGCATACCTGCAACCATTTGGATTCTTCGCCGTGGTGGAGAATGCGGGACTAAAGTCCCACTTCCGAGTGAAGGGGGAAGTGGGACTTTAGTCCCGCCAAACAAAACACTGTTTATCGATGCATCAGAAATGGGTTTTATGAAGGATAGAGTCCACCGTGAGTTCGCACCAGAAGATATAGATAAGATTGAACAGGTTTACCATAATTGGCGAAAGAGTGAAGGTTATGAGGATATTAAAGGTTTCTGTAAATCATCATCACTGGGTGAAATAGAAAAACATAGCTATGTGTTAACCCCTGGACGCTATGTGGGTATACCTGATGAAGTGGATGATGGAATTCCATTTGAAGATAAGATGGTTGATTTAACAACTACACTTGCTGGTCAGATGGAAAAAGAAAAAGTGTTGGATGAGCAGATAAAAGAGCAATTGGCTAAGATTGGATTTGTGTTAAATATTGTAGGTGAATTGAATGAGTAATATGCAATATACCGTTGCAGAGTTAATTAAACAATTGCAAGAACTACCACAAAACCTTCCTGTGCTTGTTAGTGATTATGAAACTGGCTATGAGCACTTTATTCCCCCAAGAATTGAAAAAGTAGCACACGAGCCGAGTAATGAATATTATGATGGAGAATTTCAGCAGAAAGTAAATACAGCTAAAAATATAGTAGATGTTGTGGTTATTGAACGAGTGCTAAGAAATGATTGATTTGCATGAGGGATGGATTGAGACAAGACTTGCAGATATTATAGCAACGGCAAATACTGGATTGGATGCCATCAAAAGAGCGCCAATAGTTATAGAAGATACTGGGATTAGATGTTTTAGAATACAGGATGCTTCACAATCAAAAGAATATATCAGGTGGGGGTTTACTAATGTAAATCAACAAAATTATGATAAATTTAAATTATTAACAGGGGATATTTTAATTGCAAGAACTGGAAATTCAATTGGTGTTAATTTCTTAGTTCGGCATGATACAAAAGCAGTTTTTAATAATGGGCTCATTAGGCTAAGAGTTAATGAATTTGTTAGATATGATTTTTTATATAAAATCATATCTTCTCATGTTTTTGATAGATATATTCAGTCAATAGCTTATGGCACATCTACTCAGCCAAATATGCAAATAAATTCTCTTTTGAATTTCAATTTATTACTCCCACCACTCCCAGAACAAAAATCCATAGCCAACATCCTCTCATCATTTGATGAAAAAATAGAACTTTTACGAGAACAAAACAAAACCTTAGAAACCCTTGCACAAACGATTTTTAACGAATTACTTATTAAAGAGTCTCACGAGGAATGGAATGAAGTTTCTCTTGAGGACATAACAGAAAGAATTACTGATGGTGCTCATAAAAGCCCTAAAACAGTGGAGACTGGTTTTCCTATGGCTTCAGTTAAAGATATGTATCAATGGGGAATAAACATTGATAGTTGTAGAAAGATTTCGGAAAAAGATTTTGCTGAATTAATTAAAGCTGATTGCCAACCATTGAAGGATGACATTCTAATAGCAAAAGATGGTAGTTATCTGAAACATGTTTTTATTGCTGAAGAAAATATGGACGTTGTTATTCTATCCTCTATTGCTATATTAAGAACCAATGGTAAATATGCTCCTTTATTGTTAAAAACCTACCTAACATTAGAATCAACTAAGAAGGGATTAGAAAATATTGTTTCAGGTGCTGTTATTCCAAGAATCGTCTTAAAGGACTTTCGTAAATTTAAATTACGTTTACCACCTAAAATAATTCAGGATAAAGTCTTAGCTTGTATTCAACCTTTACATGGCAAGTGTTTAGATAATAACCGACAAATCCAAACCCTAACAAAAACCAGAGACACCCTATTGCCCAAACTCATGAGTGGTGAGGTTAGAGTTAACTCATGAGCTATCAACCGCCCTTCACTATCACCCCTAAAATCATTGATTTAGTCAGTGAAATCAGTGAAAAAATAGGTGAAGTGCAACGTGATTTGATGAATGCATCGCCTCAATTACGCAAACAAAACCGTATTAAAACGATTACAGGCACCTTACAAATTGAAGGTAATACCTTAACGGAAGAACAAGTTTCTGCGGTATTAGACGGGAAACATGTATTAGCCAGTGTTCGTGAGCTGGCAGAAGTCAAAGGGGCAATTATTGCTTATGAACAACTCTCATCTCTAAATCCTTTATCATTAGATGATTTATTGCATACGCATCAATTAATGATGGGGGAGATATTAATTAATGCAGGACAGCTTCGTAATAAATCGGTGGGGATTTATAAAGGTAAAGAAGTTGTGCATGTTGCTCCGCCTGCTCATCAAGTATCAGGATTAATGGCAGATTTATTTCAATGGTTGCATTCCACCGATATACATCCGTTGATTAGTAGCAGTATTTTTCATTATGAATTTGAGTTTATTCATCCCTTTACCGATGGCAATGGTCGCATGGGGCGGTTATGGCAAACTCTGATACTCTCACACTGGAAGCCTCTATTTAATGATATGCCATTAGAAAGTGTGATTAAACAGCATCAGCAAGATTATTATGATGCATTAGCTCAGGCGGATGAGTTAGCTGATTCAACACACTTTATTGTTTTTATACTGCAAGCGATTCTAAAAACAATTGAACAAAACGCCCTTGTAAATGCATCTGTAAACGCCCCTGTAAATATTGCTAATTTAAAAACCCCTGATGCCATTATTGAGCTGTTGAAATCAAATCAACATTTGACACGACAAGCAATGGCTGAATTAATCGGCAAAGATATTAGCACCATTGGTCGAGCGATTAAATCATTGCAAAATAATGGTCGCTTGCAACGCATAGGCTCAGATAAAACAGGACATTGGAAAGTACTATGACAAATAATGGAAGTGGGACTTTAGTCCCGCACTACCAGAAAATAGGCGGGACTAAAGTCCCACTTCCGATATGAGTTATCGACATTTACCTCATATTGATATTGCTGGGCACTATCAATTTATTACCTTTAGAACAAATGATAGTGCTGATACATTTCTAAAAAAAATTGCGGCACATAATAAACCAGACAATCAAAAACAACAAGATGCGGATAATTATCTTGATAGCTCTATAAAGGGGGCTTATTTGAATAATGCTGTTTTGATCGCATTGAGTGATTTTTTAATGAGTAAAGATTCTCTCTGGTATGAGCTTGTTGCTTTTAGTATTATGCCAAATCATGTTCACCTGTTGATTAAACCGAATGATAAGTTAGCTTTAGTCATGCAAAAAATCAAAGGGGGTAGCTCAAAAATCATTAATACCCTGATGAAACGTAATGGTACATTTTGGGCTAGTGATTATTATGATAAATTGGTTAGAGATGAACAGCATTTTTCTGTTATTTATCAGTATATAAAAAACAATCCGTTAAAGTTAGCTGAAAAGAATGAGCGGCGATTTTATGGGATTTATGATTTGTGATGGTTTGTGTGCGGGACTAAAGTCCCGCTTCCTTGGAAATGGGGCTTTAGTCTCGTTATTTTTGAAGTAATGCCTTATGACTGATTTAAACGAAGATGCTATTGAACAAAACTTGATTGAATTATTAGTCAACCAAGGGTATCACTACTTTCATGGCTCTACGATTGCACATAATAGTGATAACCCACAAAGAGCTGAACTAGATAGTGTTATTTTAGAAAATCAGTTTAGATCATCATTAGAAAGACTTAATCCAACATTACCTGATGCGGCATTAACGGAAGCATACCAACACGTTCTTTCTTTAGGGTCTAATGACATTATGACCAATAACGAAAAGTTTCATCTGATGATGACGGATGGTATTAATGTAGAGGTATTTGAAGAAGGTCAATCAGTGGGTGTGTTAGTTAAGTTGATTGATTTTAAACATCCTGAGAATAATACTTTCTGGGTGGTTAATCAATTAGTTATCAAAGAGAATAATCAATCAAAACGCTTAGATGTGGTGCTGTATGTTAATGGTTTACCATTGGTAGTGATTGAACTTAAAAGTGCGGTGAGTGAGAAGGCTACACTCGATAAAGCTTACACTCAAATACAGAACTATAAACAGGCAATCCCCTCCATTTTTTACTATAACGCACTATGTATTATATCCGATGGTATTGATGCGCGAACCAGTTCTGTTTCTGCACCTTATTCACGTTATTTGACATGGAAATCACCCGATAAAGTTGAGAATGGTATTCTTCCTGAATCGCAGATTATGGTTGAACAGATGCTTAAACCTGAGGTGGTATTAAACCTAATTCGATTTAATACCGTATTTGAATCAGAAGAGGTGAAAGATAGTTCGACGGGATTATTATCATTAGTAAAGATTAAAAAGATTGCAGCCTATCACCAATATTATGTGGTGAAGAAAGCCATTCAATCCACATTAAGAGCGATTAACCTCGGAAGTGGGACTTTAGTCCCGCATGATTACAGACTAGGCGGGACTAAAGTCCCACTTCCTATTAATGAAGACCCTGAGAGTTATGGTTTAACGTCCATTAAAGACCAACCTAAAGGTGATATGAAAGCGGGTGTGGTTTGGCATACCCAAGGGAGTGGTAAGTCGTTATCAATGGTGTTCTATGCTGGACAGTTGGTTGCAGAACCCGCGATGAAGAACCCAACCATTGTGATACTGACGGATAGAAATGATTTAGATGATCAACTCTTTACCACCTTTGGGTATTGTAGTTCTCTATTAAGACAAGTCCCTGTTCAAGCAGATAATCGCCAACATATTAAAGAATTATTGAAGGTATCAGGTGGTGGCATTATCTTCACTACTATCCAAAAGTTTTATCCAGAAAATGATAGCTCCACCTTTGAGTTGTTATCATCACGTGGCAATATTGTAGTGGTTGCAGATGAAGCTCATCGTAGCCAATACGGCTTTACGGGTAGAGTGGATGATAAGGGTAATATCAAATATGGTAATGCCAAATATATGCGTGATGCATTACCTAATGCGACCTATATTGGCTTTACTGGCACTCCCATAGAAAAAGAAGATAGAGATACCCAAAAGGTGTTTGGTAACTACATTGATATTTATGATATTGCTCAAGCGGTAGAAGATGGTGCGACTGTTCCACTGAGTTATGAAAGTCGATTAGTTAAAATTAAGTTGAATGAAGGACTCAGTAAGAAGATTGATGGTTTGGTCGATGGTATTAGTGATGCGACAGCAGAACAAATTGATAAAGGTAAAAAGAAGAATGCACAAATCAATGCGGTGGTTGGACACCCTGAACGCTTAAGAGATATTGCTAAAGATATAGTAGAACACTTTACTAAACGACAAGCGGTGTTTGAAGGTAAAGGTATGATAGTCAGCATGACACGTTCCTGTGCGGTTGACTTATATGAGCAAATCATCCAATTGAAACCAGAATGGCATAGTGATGATTTAGCTAAAGGGTCTATTAAAGTAGTGATGACCAGTGCATCAGATGACGTCTCCAAATTTCAACCACACCATACTAATAAGAAAGATCGTAAGTTATTAGCCGCTAGACTAAAAGATACCCATGATGAATTGAACTTAGTCATCGTGCAATCTATGTGGTTAACAGGATTTGACGCGCCTCCATTACATACTTTATATATTGATAAGAAAATGCAGGGGGCAGCATTAATGCAGGCGATAGCACGAGTGAATCGTGTTTATAAGGATAAACCTGGTGGATTGATAGTTGATTATATTGGTATTGGACAAGATTTACGTTCAGCGATGAAGACTTATACCGAAAGTGGTGGTGTGGGTAATGTAGCACCTGATATTGAAGAAATCATTGAAGGTATGAATGCCAAGTTTGAAGTGGTGCATCAGATGTTTCACGGTTTTGACTATGAAGATTACTTTTCAGTGCCTACGGGGGAGAAGCTTAAAATAATACTAGCAGCACAAAACTTCATTCTTAACGATGAAAAATTAAAAGATAGGTTTGTAGCGGAGACTACAGCATTATCTAAATTCTATGTGATGGCGGTGCCCAGTGATGCATCAGAAGAAATAAAAGATCAGGTGGCATTCTTTCAAGCTATTAAGGCTAGGGTTAATAAATTTGAACCTAGTAGTGGTAAAACTGATGTTCAAGTTAATACGGCTATTAAACAAATAGTTGATGATGCCTTAAGTAGTGAAGGTGTAGTCGATATATTCGAAGCTGCTGGAGTTAGTGCGCCATCACTGGATATATTATCCGAAGAGTTCTTGTTAGAAGTTAAGAATATGAAGCATCAGAATCTTGCATTTGAATTACTCAAGAAGTTATTGAATGAAGATGTAAAGGTCAGGAAACGTAAGAATAAGACCCAAGGTAAAAAGTTCTCTGATATGTTGGCGAGTGTGGTCAAGCGTTATCACAACAACCAAATTGATACTGCACAAGTGATTAAAGAGTTATCTGAAATAGCTAGGGAAATGAAGCTGGAGGATGGTAATGCAAGTAAGCTGGGGTTAACATCTGAAGAATATGCTTTCTACACCATCCTAGCCGAGAACAGCTCTACCAAGTTCTTAGAAGACCATAAGATGAAAGAATTGATTCATTTGATAGTTGATATTATTAGGAAGAATGCGACCGTAGATTGGAACAAGCGAGATGATGTTAAAGCCAAGTTAAGATTACTGGTAAGGAAAGTATTGATGAGGTATGGTTATCCACCAGATGTGGCTAGAATTGAGGCGGATAGAGTATTGGAACAAAGTGAATTATTGGCTGAGGAGTTGACTACGGATTAATGTTTACTCAAATTAATAACGGTATCACTATCAATAATTTTTAATATAGCAATAGATCCATTAACAGTTTTATAAGTTCCAGATAGTCGAGGGTATCCTAAATCAATTAATTTATTATCCAGGGGCATCATTAAGATTAGAAAATGTTTTACTTTGTTGAGGATGACCTTTCAATCTGATTTGAACGTAAAACCGATAACCTTTAACTATCTGATATTCATGGCGTCCCGAGAGGGAGTCGAACCCCCGGCCTGCCCCTTAGGAGGGGGCCGCTCTATCCAGCTGAGCTATCGGGACAGTAAACAGTTATTCTAGCATAAAGTCACTGCTTTGTTGTTTACGGTTTCTGATTTCTTCACGCTCTATAGCGGCAACAAAACGTTCTATTTTATTTTTGCTTTTGGAGGGGATGTTTTCAAAATACCCCCCAACTAGTGTTTTTCTTGTGCCTGATGATGTTTTTACAAAACGGACGGCAAGGTCAAAATTAATAGTTTGATCATCAATAGTGATACGGCAGTTTTTTAATAAATCCCCTCGCTGAAAACGGGCAATATTATTTGGACAGGAAACTCCAACTCCGCCTCTTGATAAGTCATAAACGAGGCCACCTATTGATACTTGCGTTCTTTCTGAAATACCTGAAAAAGGGATGCTCATTGAGGTTATTTGAATGCGCGGAGATGTTCTGCGTTGAGGGTAAAAAACTCTATCTGGAATTTCGGTTTTATAGTAAGTAATTCCTCGAGAAGAACCCGATGTCATGTGTTCAAGTTTAAAAGCTAAATGAATACCTTTGTGGAGTGTTGATAGTTTTAGCTTAGTTGTATTTTTTAATAAACTGTTACCGTGGGCAGGTAATAGCTCATCAAGGATGATTTGTTTGTTATCTAATTGAATATCCAATATTGATGAGCTGAATTTTTCAGTTGATCCTTCAAAAGTAATAGTGCATAACGGTGATGCTTGTTCAATTTCCTTAAGAAGTGATTGAATCTTTTTTTGATCGGTTAAAAAATTTGGGTTTGAACTGGGTTCATGCTCATAAAACTCAGAATCAGAATCAGAGTTGGGGTCAATTTCTTTTTTTTTGAAAAAAGTTTTAAACGTCCCTAACATATATCGTGTTCTCTTAAATTTATTAGATGTATTGCTCAATGAATTAGAATTTCAGAGCATTATGTCTTTATGATTTGTAGTTTACACCGAAATTAAGGTATGAGAAAGTCGCTCACTATATGTTGAGCCATCACGCCCATAGGTTGTTGCTTGTTGAGACTTGCCTTTTAAAATCTGTAAGGAACGTTGTGTGTGCTGGGCGAGTAAGTTGATACTTGCACCATTTTTTTCGTTAAGTAGCTTGCACTGTTTAGAGATAGAAATTATTTCTTGCCAAAGGTTGGTTGAAACCTGAGTGTTAAGATTTATTGCTTGTGCTTTTTGTAAGTATTCTTCAATACCACTGGGTGACATTGTTAATTTTTCTGTCGCTAGCACTTGTGACATTTGCTTTGAAAATTGGTCAAGCTGAGAGACTGTTTCTTTTTTATTGAAAGCAATATTTGAAATAACTTTCGAGTCAGAATGGTGTTTTAAACTTTCTGCTTCAGTCGTCAGCAAATTTAATAGTTTGGAACTTAAATTTAAGCCCGTTTTAAGTAGTTTCTCTGTGATAGGGTACGTTTTATTAATCATAATACTATCTGCTATTGTTAAATTGTTCTTGTTCTATTTGAATCATTTTTGAAGCAATTTTTTCAGCATCGATGGGGTAAGTGCCTTCTGACAATGCTTGTTTTACTTCTTCAACACGCTTTTTATCGATTATTGGCGTGTTCTCTGATGATTTCAGTGCTTGAGTTATTTCTTTGGCAACAGCGGTAATCTCGACGTTATCTTTTAATTGCCCAGTAAGTTGGGTATCGCTACCTTTTACTTTTCCAGTAGAGACCGGCTTTGTTGTAAAGGTAGGTGTATTTGCTTTTCCTGATACGGGTTGAATAGTCATGATGAGCCTCTATAATGTATTTATCTATATTTGGTATCGGCAGAATGATTGATTACTTTAATGTTTAAGAGTGAGACTTTAATAACTTCTCAATTTTGATTTGTCTTTTGTTTCCACAGAAGTACAAATAAATTGGTAACTTACTCAAAGTTTCGCTCCCTATTCTATCGTTATCAAAACGAGACGACAACTTGACCTTGTCTAACCACGGTTGCATAAATAACTTGTTTGGATTTTATATTCTTAATGCGTATATTTTGATTTTTTTTACCATCCATTAGGGCAATACCAGTAGCACTTATTGCAAAATTAGAATTGCTTATATTAATGGTAACTTTTTCTCCTCTTTTAATGATTTTTGGTTCGGTCATATTCGATTGAGATATCACTGAACCTATACTTAAATTACGGCTAGCCTGCTTGTTAATAATGTTTTTTACATCAGTAAAATAACCTGAACGTAAAGTAGATAATTCTTTCTTTTCAAGCTGTAAATTATGTTTACTATACAGTTCTCCGCGTTTGATAGGCTGAGATAAGACTATGACATCTTTATAAATATAAATAATGGCTGAAGTGTAAATAGTCCATTTTTTTGTACTCTGACAACGTACTCTAATAGCATTGCGTCCAGCTTTGAGTGTGGCTTTAGTGGGGGACACCTTTAATGCTTCTGCGCATAGGGGAAGCTTTAAACGATTGTCAATTTGTCCTATCTTGAATTTATAGTCTGATGTAAAAGTTAGATTAGAATTAATGTAGTCACGGGTTGCCTCTTGTATTGATACGATAGATTGAAATTGTGAGGCGGCACTTTGCTGTATTAGGGTTGCATAGAGCAAAAAAACTAGGATTGAATAATATTGTTTCATGAGACTGCGCCAAATTTATGTCGTATTTACATGTTTTTATTGCATACATAAATCATGCCATAATTTTTTAAGTAAAATTATAGAAAGCCGTTATACTTAAATTTAATATTAATTAAGGAGTTTTTTATGGCCGGTGTTTTAGATGGTGTTGATCAGCGAACTAAGCTAGCTGGGCATAATCGGTTCGAGCTTTTATTATTTAAATTAGTTGGGCGACAGCGATTTGGGATTAATGTTTTTAAGGTACAAGAGGTAATCCAATGTCCTCCTTTATCTCAAATCCCTAAGTCACATTCAGTTATTTGTGGTGTGGCTCATCTACGTGGCAAAACTATTCCTGTTTTAGACCTTGCCATGGCTATTGGTTTGCCGGCGGTGGGAAGGGGAAGTGACAGTTATGTCATTGTTACTGAATATAACCGAACTATTCAGGGATTTTTGGTTGGTGCGGTCGATAGAATTATTAATATTGGTTGGGATCAAGTAAAAGCGCCGCCAAGTGGTGCGGGAAAAGACAGTTATTTAACCGCTGTCACTGAAGTTGATGATGAATTGATTGAAGTGATTGATGTTGAAAAGGTCATGAAAGAAGTGATTGGAGGGCAAGAAGAGGCTTCTGATGACGTAATTGATAATGAAGTTTCTGGAACAGGAGATCATGTTTTAATTGTTGATGATTCAAGTGTGGCAAGAAATCAGGTTAAACGAGTTTGTGTTCAAGTTGGCATTGAGTGTACGTTATTAAAAGATGGGCAAGAAGCGTGGGATCATTTGTCTAAAATGGTGGATGAAGGGACTAAAATTGCTGATTTTTATTCTATGATTATTTCTGATGTGGAAATGCCTAGAATGGATGGATATACATTGGCGACTAAAATTAAAAGCCACCCTGAAATGAAGGATGTTTACTTAATTCTTCATACGTCTTTGAGTGGTGTTTTTAATACATCAATGGTGGAAAAAGTGGGAGCTAATAAGTTTCTTGCTAAATTTGAGCCTGATATTCTAGTTCAAACCATTCAAGAACAACTGAAAGAATTTCATCAAAATCATGACGATTAGTATAAAAAAGTGCTTAAATCTTTGTGAAACAGCTACTCCTATATATAGTGATACAAAAATGAAGAGTGTTTATCAATGACGCCAAGTGAATATAACGATATTCAGAATTTTTTGAGTCAGTCTTGTGGTATTGTTTTGGGAGAAAATAAACAATATCTTGTAAAAAATAGACTTAATAGTTTACTTGTTAAGTATGATTTGGCTTCATTTTCTGAATTGGCGAAAGCAATAAAGGGAGCGGGTTCTATAAGCCAAAAGTTGAAGGCCGCTGTTGTTGATGCAATGACTACAAACGAAACATTTTGGTTTCGAGATGACTTACAGTTCGTAGAATTAAAGGAAAAAATATTTCCTGAAGTTTTTGAAAAAAAGGCGGGTACAATTAAAGTCTGGTCAGCTGCCTGCTCCTCGGGGCAAGAGCCCTATACAATTAGTATCTGTGCGGAGACTGCAAGCAAGCAAGCAGGAAAAGCTCGTAATGTACAAATTATTGGCACAGATATTTCTGAGCTTATTTTGAAAGAGGCTAAGTCAGCTACATACTCGGAACTTGCTCTATCTCGAGGTTTGGATATGCAAACCAAAAGTCAATATTTTCAGAAAACACATGAGGGTTATAAGCTTAATACGAATATTGTACAAAATGTTAGATTTCAGCAGTTTAACTTATTAAAACCTTTTTCTGTATTAGGTCGGTTTGATGTTATTTTTTGTCGGAATGTTTTAATTTATTTTTCTGATAAGGTGAAAATCGATATTCTTACTAGAATGGCGAGTTCTTTGGAGCCGGGTGGTTATATTTTTCTTAGTAGTACTGAAGCTATGCCTGCAAGTATAAAAGAGTTTGAACCTGTTCGTGGGGGAAGGGCTAGATACTTTAAGAAGGTTTCTTAAGGAGTCTCTGATCAAGTCCAATTATTTTTAACTTACTAACACTGCCGATATTTTCCACGAAGATCGGCACAATAGAATCACTATTAATCTATATACTTATAATATTTGATAACTTCGTTGTCTTGGTTATATAGGTGAGGAGCGTAAGCTCTAATAATCTTGTTAAAAAGTCTGCTATTAACAAGATCTTCGCTTTATGCTCAACTTTTTTTAAACACATATCTGCCCAGACAGAATTAATAACGGTACCCTTAAACATTGTTGATATTTGTCATATTATTGACGTTTTTTAATTTTTATTTTTTTGGCATATTTTTGCCGTCCTTTCATTATATTTCTAGCTCCCGACTCTTAATTTATCAATCAGTAGCTTCTACTTAAAATCTATTTATTTCATGAGCTTATGGAATTATAGCTGATAACTTTTCAATCATAAATTTAGTAGTAAAAATACTCAATGATCAGGTTTATATAGCGTTATTAGCACATCGTTGATGTATATCTTTGCCGCCTTGATAATAAATCCTTCAATAGATTCTATATGTTTTTATATCTTTATGATTGTAAAGATATATTGCCCTATGGCATGAACCATGCATTTTATTTAATAACAAGAAAGTAAGGTGATAATTATGGCAATTAACTTTGATACGGCATTAGGTCTTCATCCACAAGCTTTAGCTTTGCGAGAAAAAAGAAGTGAAGTTCTGGCTTCAAATTTGGCCAATGCAGATACACCTGGATATAAGGCGCGTGATATAGATTTTCAAGCTGTTTTAAAACGTACTATGCCTGATGCCAGTTCTATGGAACGAACACAAGCTGGACATATTTCACCTAATGATAGGTTGTTGGGTGCAAGTATGATGTTTCGTAATCCAACTCAGCCTTCGCTTGATGGTAATACAGTTGAGGGGCATATTGAGCAATCAAAATATTCCGAAAATGCAGTGCAATATCAGGCGAGTTTACGTTTTATAAATGGTAAATTTTCAGGGCTTATGTCCGCATTGAGAGGGGAATAATTATGTCATCTATGAATATATTTGATATTGCGGGTAGTGGTATGAATGCTCAGTCATTAAGACTTAATTTGGTGGCAAGCAATATTTCCAATGCGAATAGTGTCAGCAGTAGTCTGGGTGAGGTCTATAAATCTAGACAACCTGTCTTTCAAGCAGAACTTAAAAGCGTGATGGATAAACAAGATGCCTCAAGTAAGGTCAATGTTGCTGGTATTGTTGAAAGTCAGGCACCTGCCGTTATGGAATATGCACCTCATCATCCTATGGCGGATGGTAATGGCTATATTTATAAGCCAAATGTTAATACGGTTGAAGAAATGGCCAATATGATGTCTGCATCGCGTTCGTACCAAAATAATGTTGAAGTTTTAAATACTGCCAAGCAATTAATGTTACAGACATTAAAAATGGGGCAATAGGAGATAAATCATGGCACTTGATATAAATGCAATACAGCAAGCGGGGTTAGCACCTGCTGAACCAGCAACAAGAGAAAAACAAGAATTAGGGCAGGAACAGTTTTTAAAGTTAATGACTGAACAAATAACACATCAAGACCCAACAAAGCCGATGGAAAATGGTGATTTTTTAGCTCAAATGGCACAGTTTAGTATGGCAGAAGGAATAGGTAGTTTACAAGAGTCGTTTAAAGATTTTGCTGGATCAATGATTTCAAGTCAGTCTTTAGAGGCATCTAATTTAGTAGGGCGATCAGTTGCTGCATTGAATTCTCAAGGTCTATTGGAAGTTGCTAGTCCACTAACTGGAAGTATTAAGTTGAATGCCTCAACGAGTAATGCTAGCGTCACCATTCTAAATCAGAATGGGGGGGTGGTTAAGACCCTCAACTTGGGAGCCCAAAGTGCTGGTATGGTTAAATTTGAGTGGGATGGTCAATTAGATGATGGAAGTTATGCAATGCCTGGCATCTATAAAGTAGAAGCTGAGGCAGATGTAAATGGTAAAAATACAGCACTGGAAAGCTATATTAGTGCAAAAGTTGAAAGCGTTGATTTAGGGGATCCTAAAAGAGGCGTCGTGTTGAACCTAGGTGAGCTAGGTAGTGTTGAATTTAGTAAAGTTAAGCAAGTATTTTAAGGGGAATATCATGGGATTTTCAGTTGCATTAAGTGGTTTAACGGCTGCATCAAAAGATTTACAGGTCACGGGTAATAATATTGCCAACGCCAACTCAACGGGGTTTAAACTTTCAAGGGCTGAATTTGCCGATGTTATGAATGGAACAAGTTCAACTACGGCAGGTTCTGGGGCAGCTGTAACAGAGGTTGCTCAGCAGTTTGATCAGGGTAATATTGAGAATACGAATAATGTTTTAGATATGGCTATAAGTGGAAATGGTTTTTTTGCTTTAGGAGATAAGGCTACTTCTGATTCCCCGGGGACTTATACACGTAATGGCGCATTTCAGCTGGATAAAAATGGTTATATGATAACAGATGATGGCCTTTTTCTAATGGGTTATAAACCTAATAGTGATAATGTGAAAGATGGGTTTAAACAAGCTGCTTTCACATCACTAAAAGTGGATACATCTTTAGGGTTGCCTAAAGCAACATCGAGCAGGATTACTTCTATTAATTTAGATGTGCGAGAAACACCTCCAACTGTAACACCCTTTGATCTTGCCAATTCAAAATCGTATAACGCAACAACTACCTCAACGATTTATGATTCTCAGGGGAAATCTCATTTATTATCCAGTTATTTCGTTAAGGATTCAACGGCCAATTCGTGGACATCATATACCTATTTGGATAATCGAGGAATTAATGTTGATGGTTCGGTAACTGCTGTTGGGGTAAACCCAACAACAATGACGGTAACTTTTGATACGGTAGGTAAATTATCTAATGTATATGCAACAGGTGGGGCTGTGCCTAGTCCAGGGGTAAATTCTTTTGATTATCCTGCTATTAATATGACTTCTATTGATGCAACAACAACAGTAAACAGCTTACCGTTAAAGTTAGATTTTGATAGCTCAACACAGTTGAGCGCATTGTTTACAGTAAGTAAAGTTGAGCAGGATGGGTTGCCTACTGGTGAATTTACAGGGCTTGAGATAAGTGAGTTAGGGGAAGTAATTGCTAGATATAGTAATGGTAGTACCAAACCAATTGCACAAGTGGCATTAGCAAGTTTTACCAGTAATCAGGCTCTGAATAAAATAGGGGGGTCAAACTGGCAGGAAAGTGCCGGTTCTGGTGCGGTTGTATTTGGAGTGGCAGGAGGGAATAATTTAGGAACTATTGCTTCACAGTCTTTGGAAAATTCTAATGTTGATTTGTCTCAGCAGCTTGTACATTTAATTATTGCTCAACAAGCGTATCAAGCGAGTTCACAGTCAATTACTACTGAAAAGACGTTGATGCAGACTATTTTAAACGCCTAAGGTTAATAAATAGACTAAAGGGGAAACGTTATGGATCGTAGCTTATATATTGCAATGAGTGGAGCCAAGCAAACGTTGCTGGCTCAAGCTTCAAATGCCAATAATTTGGCGAATGCTCAAACCACTGGCTTTAAATCAGATTTAGATCAATTTCGATCGATGCCAGTGTTTGGACCAGGGTTTCCTACCCGTGTTTATGCTATGACTGAAAGGCCTGGCTCTGATATGAGTATGGGTTCAATCCAGACCACAGGAAATGATCTGGATGTGGCAATTAAAGGTGAAGGCTGGTTTGTTGTTGAGGATGAGGGTGGTAATGAAGCCTATACGAGAGCGGGTGATTTAAGAATAACCCCTGAAGGTAGGTTGGAAACGGGACGTGGTTTTGCGATTTATGGTGATGATGGGCCCATTGTATTGCCGCCAGCAGAGAAAATAGATATTGGTAATGATGGTACTATTAGCATTATTCCTGTGGGCGAAACGGCGAGTACTTTAGCGGTTATTGATAGAATTAAAATGGTTAAGCCAAACATGAGTAATTTAGAAAAACTCAGTGATGGTTTTATGCATACTAAAGATGGGAGTATTCTTGAGGCTGATGGGAGTGTCAGCCTTATACAAGGGGCATTAGAAGGCTCAAATGTAAATGCTGTCTCAGCCTTGGTGGAAATGATTGAATTAGCTAGAAACTTTGAGTTGCAAACTAAAGTAATGAAAAGTGCAGATGATAATTCAGGTGTCAGTGCAAAGTTGATGCAAATGGCATAGTAAATGCATGTTACCTAGTAAGACAATAATTTGTCACTAGGAGAATAACATGACCGAAAGAGCATTATGGGTGGCTAAAACAGGTTTAGATGCCCAGCAAACAAGAATGGCAGTTATAGCCAATAACTTGGCCAACGTTAATACAACAGGCTTTAAAAAATCGAGAGCGATTTTTGAAGACCTTGTTTATCAAAATATTCGACAAGTTGGCGCTCAGTCAACTCAAAATACTGAGTTACCTACAGGGTTGCAATTAGGGACAGGTGTCCGAACAGTAGCGACAGAGAAGCTACATACTCAAGGTAACATGCAGCAAACAGAAAACTCTTTAGATGTTGCTATTAATGGGCGAGGTTATTTCCAAATATTGAACCCAAATGGTGATATTAATTACTCCCGCGACGGATCTTTTAAGCTAGACTCAACTGGGCAAATGGTAACATCCAGTGGTATGTTGCTGGAGCCTAATATTACAGTCCCTGATGATGCTTTAAGTGTCACTATAGGGCGTGATGGTACGGTTTCTGTTGTTCAACCTGGTAGTCCTGATGCCGTGGAAATTGGTCAAATTCAATTAGCGTCTTTTGTTAATACCTCGGGTTTAAGTCCAGCAGGTGAAAACTTGTACACAGAATCAGTTGCCAGTGGAGCGCCATCTATAGGTACACCAGGAGAAGATGAGTTTGGTGCTGTATTTCAAGGTTCATTAGAAACATCCAATGTCAATGTTGTTGAAGAGTTGGTCGGCATGATTGAAACGCAACGAGCTTATGAAATGAATTCAAAAGCAATTTCAACAACTGATGAAATGTTGTCTTTTGTAACCCAGCAATTATAGCGAAGGTGGGTGATATGTATTTACTCAGAATGATTATAATTTCGTTAGGGTTAATCGTTTTAACAGGATGTGAAACCCTACCGAAAAGAGACCCTGCGTTTGCACCTGTACAAGCGGTAGACCTGAGACCTCCTCAGCAGACAAATGGTGCAATCTATCAAGCAGGTTATGATATGCGGTTGTTTGAAGATCATACTGCAAGACGTGTAGGAGATATATTAACTGTCGTATTAGATGAAGATATTAAAGCTAAGAAAAAAGCCGATTTAGATGCTTCGAAGAAAAGCTCAATTTCAGTCACAGCACCTAATATTATGGGAATGGATCCCTCTGTTCTGTTTGGTAAAGATTTAAGTGCAACCTTGGCATCAGATCATGATTTTGAAGGCGAAGGTGAAGCTAATCAAAGTAATAGCTTAACAGGTAATATCAGTGTGACAGTGGTTGATGTGCTTCCCAATGGTAATTTAAAAGTCCGAGGTGAAAAACGAGTTACTTTAAATGATGGTAGCGAATATATTCGTCTCTCAGGTATTGTTAGACCGATAGATATTGATGCTTCAAATACCATTGCTTCAACTCAGGTGGCAGATGCAACCATTATGTATACAGGCGATGGTGCTGTTGCTGACTCAAATAAAATGGGCTGGTTTGCTAGGTTCTTTTTAAGTCCTATTTTTCCTTTTTAAAGAGGAATGTTATGAAATACATTTTAACAATAGTTTTAATCATGCTACTAAGCTGGCAAGCAGCTTATGCAGAACGCATTAAAGATTTAGCAGCCATTGCTGGTGTTCGTAGTAACCAATTAGTGGGTTATGGTTTAGTGGTTGGTTTAAATTCAACAGGGGATAAGACTAAATTTACAGGCCAAAGTTTGCGTAGTATGTTGGCAAGGTTAGGTTTAACTTTGCCGCCTGGTGTTGACCCCAAAGCAAAGAATGTTGCCGCTGTGGTTTTGCATGCAGATTTACCCGCCTTTTCTAAACCAGGTCAAAAAATTGATGTGACTGTATCCTCTATCGGCGATGCTAAAAGTTTGAGAGGGGGGGCTTTATTAATGAGTCCATTGAAAGGGGCTGATGGGAAAGTTTATGCTGTTGCACAAGGTAACTTAGTTGTTGGAGGGCTGAGTGCCTCAGGACAAGATGGTTCAAAAATCACAGTGAATAACCCCGCAGTGGGTAGGATTCCAAATGGGGCAACAGTGGAGCGTGGTGTCGCTAACCCTTTTAATAAAGGTAATTCACTGGTGTTAAATTTACATCATTCTGATTTTACGACAGCGAATCGGATGGTCGAGGCAATTAACAAAATATTGGGTCCTCAGACAGCAAAAGCTTTGGATGCTATGTCAATAAAAGTAAGTGCACCATTAGATCCTTCTCAACGCGTTAGTTTTGCTTCTATGGTGGAGAATATGCAAGTTATGCCTGATGATGCGCCTGCTAGAGTGATTGTGAATTCACGTTCTGGGACAGTGGTGATAAACGGAAAAGTACGTGTTCAACCCACCGCTGTATCTCATGGTAGCTTAACGGTCACCATTAGTGAAAGCTCCCAAGTTAGTCAGCCTAATGCATTTGCAGGTGGCGATACCATTACAACACCACAATCAGAAGTGAGTGTTGAGGAGGAAAACAACCATATGTTTGTTTTTAATCCAGGTGTGACGTTAGATGAAATTGTTAAAGCAGTTAATAAAGTAGGTGCTGGGCCTAGTGATTTAGTGGCTATTTTGGAAGCACTTAAAACGGCGGGTGCATTAAGAGCTGAGCTTATTATTATTTAGGTAAATGCTATGTTAAATGTTGATAATGCGGCTATTTATACTGATTTTGATGGATTAGCTAAATTAAAAAATGAGGCTAAAGAAAAAACACCTGATTCAATTAAAGAGGTGGCAAAGCAATTTGAATCTGTGTTTGTGGGCATGATGCTTAAAAGTATGCGTCAAGCAAAGTTGGCTGAAGGTATTTTAGATAATAGCCAAAGTGACTTTTATAGAGATATGTATGATCAACAATTATCGATACACTTATCGGGTGAACATGGTATGGGCTTGGCTGATGTTATCGAAAGACAATTAAGTCCAGATCAGTCAGTTGCGGTAACAAAAGAACAGAGTATTGCTGATTACGAAAGGCGAAACTTAATATTAAAAGCGGCAAAAAATAGCCGTGAGCAATCTGCAATTAATCCGATACTTAAAGGTATTTCTACTGAAAAAATGAACTCAGTAGAAGAGTTTGTTAATAAATTAAGACCTTATGCTGAGAAAGCAGCTAAGAAATTAGGGGTAGATGCCAATGTCTTGATCGCTCAGGCAGCACTAGAAACAGGCTGGGGTAAATCGGTTATTAAAGCCAAAGATGGCAATAATAGTTATAACTTATTTAATATCAAGGCAGATAAATCATGGCTTGGCAAACAAACGGAAGTTGAAACGCTAGAAGTTAGAAATGGTGTTGCTAAAAAAGAAATAGCGGGTTTTCGTTCCTATGATTCTTATCAACAAAGTTTTGATGATTATGTTCATTTTATTAAAACTAACCCTAGATATAAGACTGCCATAAAAATGGCAGAAAAAGCGGAACGATATATGCATGAATTACAACAAGCAGGGTATGCAACTGATCCAAATTATGCTGAAAAAGTGATGAAGATCTATAACAGTAAAACGATTAATCAGCATTCAGAACCTTTAGTTCTAAACCAGTCTGTTACTGCTGATAATTTATAGGAGAAATAAAAATGGCAAGTGGTATGTTAGGAACAGCGATTACGGGGCTTCAGGCTTTCCAGCGTTCGTTGGAAACAACAAGTCATAATATTTCAAATGTAAATACAGAAGGTTATAGTCGTCAACGGGTGGATCTTGCCACAAAAAAAGAGGCAATGATTGGTGTAGGGTATTTAGGTACAGGGGTAGCCGTTACTAATATTACTCGTAGCTATGATCAGTTTATTACAACACAGTTACGTTCCAGTACTGCGGCATTTGGTGATGTGGATAAATATAGTCGGTTAGCCTCACAAGTGGATGATATTTTGGCTGATCCGTCTGTAGGTATGGAACCCGCGATTAAAAACTTTTTTAATGCAGTGAATGATGCAGCAAACGACCCTTCATCCATTCCAGCCAGACAAGTATTGTTGTCAGAAGCTGAAATATTAACCAGTCGTTTTGACACGATGGGGGCTAGGTTTAGTCAAATACGGGATCAAGTGAATACAGATATGGTCGTTATGGCTGATAAAATATCTGCATATTCTCAATCAATTGCAGATATTAATGTTCAAATTTCAAATGCTCAAAGTCAGGCAGGAGGAGTTGATCAACCGAATGATTTGTTAGATAAGCGAGATACGTTATTAAATAACTTAGCTGAGTTAGTTGATATTTCGGTGATATCCAGTAATAGCAATATGGTTAGTGTATTTATAGGGCAAGGGCAACTTTTAGTACTTGATGGTAGTGCTAATAAAGTTATTACTAAACCGTCAGCATTTGATCCATTTAAACTAGACGTTGCTATTCAAACACCTAATGGTGCAGAAGAGTTGGTAACAGATCAAGTTTCAGGTGGTGAATTAGCAGGTACGATACGTTTTAGAAATGAGGTTCTTGAGTTAGCTCAGCAAAGGCTGGGCGCTGTTGCTTCAAGTATTGCAATGGAATTTAACAATATTCATGAAGCTGGATTTGATATTGATGGTACACAAGGTGAATTGTTTTTTAATGGGCAAGGCATTGGGACAAAAGAGATTCCTGTTTTTGGAACGTTATCAAATGCATCTGGGTCTTCAGTGACGGTCATGTTCGATAAAAATAATATTAAAAATATTGATTACAGTGATTATCTTTTAGAAGTGGGTGCGGGGACTACATATAAATTGACTCGGGTTTCTGATAGTACGAGTATTACCTTGACCGATCCACTCAATAACGGAAATTTGGTGGCAACTTTACCAGCAACATTGCCCGGCATTAGTATTAATTCTTCGGGCTTAACGGCGGGTGATTCATATTTAATAAGGCCGACTTTTACAGCCTCGACTACTATTACTCATAATATTATAGATTCAAGAAAAGTAGCCTTAGCCACAAACAAAGCTACGGACAGTAATGGTATTGAATATGATGTGACTGGCCCCATGCCTGGTGATAATCGAAATGGTTTGTTATTGGCAGGTTTGGAGAATAAGAAAGGTATGCTTGGGGAAACGGCCTCTTTTCAAGGAGGCTATGGTCTAGTTGTTTCTAAGGTTGGAGTGTTAACTAATTCGGCAAAAATAGCGACAGCAGCTCAAGAAACTTTATTAAATAGTGCTAAAAATTCTTGGGGTAATATTTCTGGCGTAAATTTAGATGAAGAAGCTGCAAACTTAATTAAGTTTCAACAATCGTATCAAGCAGCTGCTCAAATGATTTCGGTTAGTGATGCTTTGTTTGATTCTTTACTTGGCGCGGTGAGCTAGGAGTAAGCTATGAGAATTTCAACATCCTGGGCTCAACAATTAGGCGTTAATGCCATGAATGCCCAGCAAGTGAAAATGTCTAAAACCCAAATGCAATTGTCGTTAGGTGTAGAAGTTTTAACACCCAGTGATGATCCAGCAGCGGCTGTTAGAATATTGAGTTTACAAGAAACAATCGATAAAACCACGCAATATCAAGATAATATTGCTATGGTACGTTCGCGCTTAAGTATTGAAGAAGGCAGTTTAGATAGTGCTGAAAATATTATGTTTCGAGCTAAGGAACTGACTGTCCAAGCTCTTAACGCCACCTTGACAGCAGAAGATAGGTTGGCAATTAAAGCCGAAGTTGATCAGTTATTACAACAAATGGTCGGCGTAGCTAATACCAAAAATGCGAATGGAGAATATATTTTCTCTGGTGATTTATCAACTACACCTGCTGTAGTTTGGGATGCTGCTGTGGGTTCTTATGTTTTTCAAGGAGGAGTTAATCAACGTGCTTTAGCTATAGCACCTGAACGTCAAGTTACCGATAGTGATTTAGGCTCAAAAACTTTTATAGATATAGCGTCTGTAAGTCAGGAAGCAAATGCAACTTTAAATACTGTAGAAGATGATAAACGCAGTGTGTTTGATACCTTGCAATCCTTATCTAAAGCATTAGAAAGTAAATATGAAGTACCTGAAGCAACACTGACGGGAGACCGTTTTATGCGCTTTGGTGTCGATTATAGTGGGACTGGAAGTGGTGCCACTACATTTAATTTAACCAGTGAAACGGGTGTTGCCGTTCCTGTTACCTTAAATGCAAAATACGATAAATTAGATGACGTTGTTGCAGCTATTAATTCAGTCGGTGCCTTAGCCGCTAACAATATTAAAGCACTCAGTCATGGTAATCAGATTGAATTTATTTCAACCACAACAGGGAGTTCATCATCAATCAAAATTGATACAGGTTCAGGTGATTTCTTAGTTGATTTTGGCTTTACTACGGCTGATACAGCACAAGGTGCTGATATAGGTGCTTTACTTAAAGGTACAAAAGAATCAACATTTTTAAATTACTCAACAAGTCCTGCATCTTTTGAGTTAAATGATGGAAAAGGAAATGCTAAAACTATAGTTTTAAGTACTAATTATGCTGATAATGCAGCGATGCTTGCTGATATTCAAACTCAAATTGATGTGATAGGGTCACCTATTAAAGATAAGTTTGATATAGCCATATCTGCAAATGTTTTTGAATTTAAGTCAGTCAGTACGGGTGGAACTGCCCCTGTACAAATTAAACAAGTCAGTGGTGATTTCTTAAAAAACACTGGATTTGAATCAGGCGATACAGGGCGAGTTTTCAGTAATACTGCAAGCGATGTATTGGCAGATATAGATACTGCACTGGATAATTTCTTGACAGTTAGAACCACTGTTGGAGCAAGAATGCGGGCTTTGGATGACCAAGAATCACAAAATGATAAGTTTGTATTGGATATGCAATCAACCTTATCTGATGTTAAAGATCTGGATTTTGCAGAAGCAATTAGTCGATTTAATATAGAACAGACCGCTTTACAAGCTGCACAACAAGCTTATTCAAGAGTACAAAATTTGTCGCTATTTAATTTTCTATAAGAAGCGGTTATCTTCTCTTCTCGCTCCTAAATAGGCATAGGTATCTACACCCGTTTTAATAATCAGGGTCTTGTGATCTTGAACCCTCGCCCCAAGTGGGGAGAGGGCGCCAAGAACGAAAGTGTTTTTAGGCTGTTAGACTTTACAATTGGTGTTAAGGGTAATTACCGTCTTTCGTCGTTTTCAATACCAATTTCCCATTCTTCAATTGATACTTCAATGATTTTTCCTGTTGCTGCATCAACTTCTACTTTCGTTTCTACACCTTTACTATTAACAATATCAAATTCATAAGAAGCATCTCCATTTTCTTCAATTTCATATTCGACTTCTTTAATAATACCTGGGAATTTCTTTAATGCGGTTCTTGCTGCATCATCTTCAGTTACTTTCATTTTACTTTTGAAAGCTAGGCTGTTGACTGAGCTCACTTCTGATTCAGTTTCAATAATTTTACCAGTGTTAGCATCACACATATATTCCCATTCAAAATTGTTGGCGTCTTTAACTTCAATTTCATAAACGGGTTTTCCGCCAACATTTAGTTTTTCTAAAGTGACAATATTGCCAACCTTTTGCTTTTCCACCGCGGCGATACAGCTTTCTATTCCTTGGTCAACAGCTTGTGCGTTAATTGAGGTTAGGCCTGTCAGGAGAATTGCGCTATTTATAAGTATTTTTTTCATGATTTTTATCCAAAAAAGGAAGTGTGAAAAAAGGAATTATTCCTGTTTTTTGGGAATTGTATACTTATCTAAAGAATTAAGCTATGGGTTTTGGCGAATTGGGTTATTTTCTGTTGATTTTGTAAGCCGAGTTTTTTTCTTATCTGGGTTTGGCAATTAAAGGCTGTTTTGGTGCTGACAGCTAGATTATCTGCAATGTATTGGATAGTAAAGTTTTCTGCCAGCAAGCAAAATACATCAAACTCTCTGCTGGTTAAGCTATTAAAAGGTTGCAGGGTTTTGTTAATTTGTCTTAATGCCAGCGTTTGTTTTAAATCTTCATTTAAAATAAGTGTTTTATTGTCAAGAGATGTAATTAAATCTTTCAAAACCAGCTTCTTATAGGGTGCATTTAAAATACCTATCGCCCCTAATTGCAGATACTTTATAGCTCGCTGAATATTATTATCCATATTGAAAACCAGCCATTGAACTTGAGGGTGTTGCTGTTGGTAGGAAGATATTTGTTGGCTAATGTTTTCTTCACCTAATTGAGCATCAAACAAAATAATATCGGTTTGTATTTTGCTATCACAGTCTGTTATTAAATCACTAACATAGTAAATATTTATATCATCTATGTTTTGTAATCTGTTTGTAGAGGGCGCGTTATCTGTTGTTAATACGACCAATAGAGTATGCATGGGCAAGGTGTGTTTAGTGTGGGGGGAGTGAAAAATAATGCTTTCTATTCCTTATTCTTTAATATCTTTAAAAAGAAAAGAAATTTTGAAGAAGAGAATTATTTAACTTCCCCTCATCCCAGCCTTCCCCCCCGTCTGGGGAGAAGGAGATAAAGTTTGTTGTTAAGCTATTTTTTAATATTCCCTGCATGTAAACCACATTCTTTTTTAGTCGCATCTTCCCACCACCAGCGGCCTGCACGTTCATGTTGGTTTGGTAGTACTGCACGAGTACATGGCTCACAGCCTATGCTAATAAAACCTTTTTTATGTAAGTCATTATAAGGGACTTGATAGGCTTCGATATGATCCCAGACTTGACTTGAACTCCAATTAAGCAAAGGATTGAATTTAATTAACTGTTTATCATCTGTTGAAAAGGCGCTATCAATTTCTACTTCAGGAATATCGCTACGGGTATCAACACTTTGATCTTTTCTTTGTCCTGTAATCCAGGCATCTAGCTGTGATAATTTTCGTCTAAGTGGTTCAACTTTACGAAGGCCACAACATTGTTGATGTCCATCTTCATAAAAACTAAATAAGCCTTTTTCTTTAACAAAAGAATCTAGTGCATCACGCTCAGGAGTGAGTAGTTCAATATCAATTTTATAATGTTGTCTTACTTTCTCAATAAAACGATAAGTTTCTGGGTGTAGACGACCTGTATCTAAAGAAAATACTTGAATGTCTTTTCTTATATTTAGCGCCATATCGATTAAAACCACATCTTCAGCGCCACTAAATGAAATAGCAATATTGTCAAAGTTTTCTAATGCAGCTTTTAAAATAGCGCGTGGTTTTTTGCTTTCTAGTTGAGTTTGAATAGCTTGAATATCGAAAGAAGTCATAAGTTGTGGTGTTAAGTTAAGCTGTTGTAGTCTTGATGAAACAGAGTGGAATCAAGGTTTTTAGATTAAATTCCTTGATTCCGCTTCACTGCATCAAGGCTACATTTTTATATCTCTTATACTCACACAAAGCCACGGAGGCACTAAGAAGAGAGTTTGTGCTCCTTTCCCCTCTGTGTCTTTGTGCCTTAGTGTGAAATATATTTTCTAACTCTGAGAAAAATATTTGTCTAAAAAATCATCAAAAGAAAGTGAGTCATTTGTTTCAATCATTTTTTGTTTAGCGTGTGAATCAATTGTCATTTGATCAAACTGTTGAGTGGTGACTGAATCTAATCTATTTTGTTTAAAGTATTGCTTGTGTTGCTCAGACGTATCTAGTCCAAAACAGCCAAAGGGTTTTTGATTTGATCGCATGCCTTGAAGAATTTTTGCTGAAGGTGTTAAATCTGGATTTTCTACAACTTCAGCCTGTAAAGTTAAGGCTTTACTATAAGGTTTGTCTGCTAAGTTTTCATCCAGTATTTCGCAAACTGCTTGCATAGATTGCAAAATATCTTGCGCCCATGTTTTAAGTGGGATTTCTTTTCCATGATTATCAAGTTTTAAACCAGGCTTTCTACCTAAATGAGCAACAGACAATTGATTAGTATTATTAATCTGTTGTTCTTGTCCTGTATATTCAGGGCTTTCCTGTAATAAGCAGTTTAATAAAAAGGCTTCAATAAAGCGTGATTTATCTTCATCAATACCAATAGGGTCAAAGATATCTAAATCCAAAGAACGGATTTCTATATATTTAACGCCACGACGTTTTAACGCCAGTGTTGGTTTTTCACAAGACTCTGCAATCTGTTTGGGACGAACGGTACTGTAATATTCGTTTTCTATTTGTAAAGTATTGGCATTTAATTGCTTATATTGGCCATCTACTTTTACGCCAAGTTCTTGGTAGTCAGGATAAGGTGTATCAATAGCATGACTTAAACTTTCAACATAGCCTGATAAGGAATTGTAATCAATTTTTAAATTAGCCTGGTTTTTACTTTTATAGCCAATATCACTCATCCGTAATGAGGTCGCATAGGGATGAT